>OHME01000887.1_pt1 | contig 12366 bp, 9 predicted proteins | sample 1569201 | NCBI WGS metagenome assembly OHME01 (sample SAMEA3879587, study PRJEB24766) | human gut metagenome | biome: human-associated habitat; feature: feces | place: USA | collected 1985/1987
ATTTAGCGTTAGCTAAATTTCAATGCCCGACCGACACTCCGCTAAACCATAATTTCCCGAATTTTTATTATAAAACCGAATTTTAAACTTTAACGAATCAAAACACCCGATTACGGAAAAAGTGTAATCGGGTGTTTTATAATATAATCTTATTAAAAATTACTTTTTAAATCCGTCTTTAAGTGACACACTGCGGTTAAATACAAGGTGTTCGGGTGAAGAATCCTTATTGTCTACGCAGAAGTAGCCTATTCTCATAAACTGGAAGCTCTGCGGAGCAACAGCGGTTTCAAGGTTTTTCTCTGCCTTACAGCCTGTAAGAACTTCAAGTGACTTCGGATTAAGGTAGTCAAGGAAGTTTCTGTCGCCTGTATCGGGATCGGGTACTGTAAAGAGGTTATCGTAAAGTCTTACCTCTGCATCTGCGCAGTTGTTTGCGTCAACCCAATGGATTGTACCTCTTACTTTTCTGCCGTCAGGTGTGTTGCCGCCTCTGGTTTCGGGGTCATACTCGGCATAAACCTCTACCACATTGCCGTCCTCGTCCTTTTTACAGCCTGTGCATTTTACAATGTAAGTTGACTTAAGTCTTACTTCATTGCCCGGATAAAGGCGCTGGTACTTTTTAATCGGCTCTTCCATAAAGTCGTCTGCCTCAATAAAACATTCTCTTGAGAAAGTAACCGTTCTTGTACCGTCCTCCGGTCGGTTCGGGTTGTTTTCAACCTCAAACTCCTCAACCTTACCCTCTGGATAGTTTGTGATAACGAGCTTTATAGGGTGGAGTACGCACATTGCACGCTTTGCGTTCTCATTTAAATCGTCACGCAGGCAATGCTCAAGAAAACCGTACTCAACGATAGAATTTACCTTTGATACGCCGATCTGCTCCGTAAACGAACGGATAGACTTAGGGGTATAACCTCTTCTTCTAAGTCCGCAGAGCGTAGGCATTCTTGGGTCATCCCAACCGCTTACATAGTTCTTTTCAACAAGCTCACGAAGTTTACGCTTTGACATAACTGTGTTGTTAATGCCAAGACGGGCAAACTCAATCTGACGAGGCTTGTTAGGAACGGAAATATTATTGATAACCCAATCGTAAAGCGGACGGTGAGCTTCAAACTCAAGTGAGCAAAGGCTGTGAGTGATACCCTCGATAGCATCTTCAATCGGGTGCGCAAAATCGTACATAGGGTAGATGCACCACTTGTCGCCTGTGCGGTGGTGAGTTAGACGGTTAATTCTGTAAATAACAGGGTCACGCATATTAAAGTTGCCTGACGCAAGGTCAATTTTTGCACGGAGCGTCATTTTGCCGTCCTCAAATTCGCCTGCTTTCATTCTTGCAAAAAGGTCAAGGCTTTCTTCAATCGGTCTGTCACGATACGGGCTCTTTGCCGGTGTTTGTGTATCGCCTCTGTTTTCTCTCATCTGTTCGGGTGTGAGTTCGCATACATATGCAAGTCCCTTTTTAATAAGTTCGACAGCGTAATCGTACATTTGGTCAAAGTATTCCGATGCAAAGTAGAAACGGTCTTCCCAGTCAAAGCCGAGCCACTTGATGTCCTCTTTGATAGCGTCTACATACTCTACATCTTCCTTTGTAGGGTTTGTGTCGTCCATACGAAGATTGCAGATGCCGCCGAATTTTTCGGCTGTGCCAAAGTCAATGCAAATAGCCTTTGCGTGACCTATGTGGAGGTAGCCGTTTGGCTCGGGAGGAAAACGGGTGTGTACCTTTTTGCCCTCAAATCTGCCGCCCTCGGCAATATCCTCTTCAATAAATGTATGAATAAAGTTACCGTTCGGAACTTCGGTAGCTTCGGTATTCTTAATATCTTCTGCCATATAATATCCCTCTGTATTACTCAATTTTGCAAGATTTTTAATTAATCTGAAGAAAAAGTCGTTTTATTCTGCAAGTATTGCCATACCTTTTTCAAGTCTTGCAAGTGACTCATCTCTGCCGAGAATGTCAAGAATTTCAACAGCACCGCCCGGTGTAACGGTTTTGCCTGCGGCCGCAATTCTTACAGGCCACATTACCGTGCCGTTTTTAAGCTCTTTTTCGACAGCCATATTAATAAGGCAATCGTGAATTGAAGTTTCGTTCCATTCAGGCATAGCCTTTAATCTGTCATAAGCCTCTTTCAAAACTACGGGTGAATTTTCAAGATTTGTCTTGCTCTTTTTATTTACGAAAAGTTCCTTTGTGTAACTCGGCAATTCTGCAAAGAAATCGAGCATTTCAGGAATCTGTGTAAGCTGTGTTGTACGCTTTTGGAGTATTGCCGCAAACTTTTCGTATGGCATCTGTTTGTCGCCAAATACCTTTTTATAGTAAGGCATTGCAACCTCGGTGAATTTTTCAGGGGTCATAGCCTTGATGTATTCGCCGTTAAACCAAGAGAGTTTATCGTAGTCAAATACAGCGGGTGACTTGCTGATGCCGCTTATGTCAAATGCCTTTTCAAGCTCCTTAAGAGTGAAAATTTCCTGATTGTCTTTCGGGCACCAACCGAGAAGTGCAATATAGTTAATGATAGCTTCCGGTAAGTAACCCTCGTCAATCAAATCATAAAAGCCTGTTGCACCGTGACGCTTTGAAAGTTTGGATACATTGCCGTCAGCGTCCTTACCCATAATGAGCGGGAGGTGAATATAAGTAGGAATTTCCCAACCGAATGCCTCGTAAAGGAGATTGTACTTAGGTGTTGAGCTAAGGTACTCACAGCCACGGACAACATGAGTAATGCCCATTGTGTGGTCGTCGATAACATTTGCAAAGTTGTATGTCGGGTAGCCGTCTGTTTTAATAAGAATTTGATCCTGTAGCTCGGTATTTTCAACAGTGATTTCACCGAAAACAGCGTCGGTAAACGATGTACTGCCCTCAATCGGCATTTTCTGACGAATTACATAAGGAACGCCCTCGGCAAGGAGTCTGTCGATTTCTTCCTGCGGAAGATCACGGCAATGTCTGTCATAGCCGCCGCCGACTGTTTCGTTCTGGATTTTTTCAAGGCGCTCTTTTGAGCAGAAGCAACGGTAAGCCTTGCCCTCTTTTATAAGCTGTTCGGCGTAAGGAAGATACATATCCTTTCTCTCTGACTGAACATAAGGGCCAAAGTCGCCGCCGAGGTCAGGACCTTCGTCGTGTTGAAGTCCTGCAAGTTTTAAAGTATTATAAATAACATCAACCGCACCGTCAACAAGTCTTTCACGGTCGGTATCTTCGATTCTCAAAATAAATTTGCCGTTTTGGGATTTTGCAACAAGGTACTCGTAAAGAGCGGTACGCAGGTTGCCGACATGCATAAATCCTGTAGGACTTGGAGCATATCTTGTACGAACTGTAAGCTCAGGCATAGTTTTACCCTCTCTCTATAAAAATTAGCTTTATTCTTTATTATATCAATAATGGCGGTACTTTTCAATATTTTTAACCGCTTTTTTTGGTTGATGCATAAAAGTTATGTGTGTGGGCAATGCACGCTGACAGTTAATAATTATACAGCCTTACTTAATATCTCGCAAAAACTCAATATTCTCATACGAATGTTCAACTTCTTTTGAGTACAAGCCGATTATTCTGTGTCTGTCATCAGCAGTTAAGCTGCCCTTTTCGGCAAATTTATACATCTGTAAAATATATGCCGATTTAACCGCAAGTGCCGTTAAATCAAAACATTCCGTAACATCATAGCTGTCTATTGAGTTCAAAAAATATCTGAAAATATAGTAATAAATCAGGTTTTTATACTCGTATTCGTAATTGCGTATGTATTCTCTGAATTTCAGAATATCGTCTTTATTCGGTTTATATTTGCTTGCGCCCGTAAGCAGATGTTTCCATTCAGCGGTCATTATGTCAAGCTGTAACAGCAAATTTACAGTTTGACCGTACTCTTTTATAAAACTATCCTCTGTAATCACAGCGGATTTGTAACAGATTCCGTCAAATTCGGACTGAACCTTTAAGCAAATTTGATATATGCCGTTCAGGCAATCGAATATATCGTTATCCGTATTTTTCAGTACCGCAAATATTTTTTGCCTTGCGCCCAATAACAATTGCATTACCGAAAAATCATAATCGCACGGCTCAGCATCTTCTCTGTTGTCTGCGGTAATTATTTTATCCATTGCACCGTTTTTCAGCATTAATCTTAGTGCTTCGGGACAGGCAAGCGAGAGTATTTTTTCCTGAAATTGCGAATAATCGAGCGTTATCCTCGGAAATCTTTTGCAGGTTTCGCAAAGTGCGTTTTCGCCCATATTTATATAAATATCGCAGAGCATATCTTTATTCCAGAACGGGCAACGGTTGTTGTTAAGAGTAAAAATTCTGTCGCCATCAGCGTCAATCGTCATTACACTTCTTAGCTTTTCTCCGAATGTCCCGTCTGCGTTTTTATATTTTATATAGCTGTCATCGTCAACCACAACATCCCATTCTTTGCAGCAGCTGTCGGGACATTTGTCGGCTATACATTTAAAATCTTTGTAAAATTCGTGGTAAGCGGTTTTCATAAATACAACCCCGTTGTAAATTGTCAGTTTATTTATAGTTTGGCAGAGTGTTTTATCGGATAATAATAAAAGTTTGGTCAACCTTTTATTATTACTCCCTATAGTACAACTCCCGACTGTAACTTTCGTTAAAGTCGGGAGTAAAAATTACATCTCTGTGATTATCTCATTTACAGTTTTTCCCGGAGGAATCATAGGAAGTACATTCTGGTCCGGACTGATTCTGCAATCAACGAGTACAGGCTTATTAAGAGCAAATGCCTTTTCAAGTACAGGCTTAATATCTTCTTTTGTGTTAATTCTCATACCGTCAATACCAAAGGCATTGGCAAGTGCGACAAAGTCGGTTGCACGGTGCGGGTCGGTCTGTGAGAAACGGTTGCCGTAAAACAACTTCTGCCACTGACGAACCATACCGAGAACTGTGTTGTTCATAACAAGGATTACAACAGGCAAGTCGTATGATTTCATAGTAACAAGCTCGTTTAAGTTCATATGAAAACTTCCGTCGCCCGTAACAAGTACAACTCGCTTGTCGGGATGAGCTGTTTGTGCGCCGATTGCTGCGCCCATACCAAAGCCCATTGTGCCAAGTCCGCCCGAAGTAAGGAGTGTGCGTGGTGTCTGTGCTTTATTGAACTGCGCAACCCACATCTGATGCTGTCCTACATCGGTAGCAACAATGTCATCGTCACTCTTTATTTCATTGAGTGCGCCGAGAATTTCTTTCGGCTGCGGATACTTGTCGTCGGCAGGAATTTTATTATCAAGATAATGTTTCCATTCGCCGAGAGTTTCAAGCCATTCTGCGTGATTCTGCTGTTCCATACCGTCGCAGAGTGCCTCAAGTATATATTCAAGGTCACCGAGCACATACTCGCTTACCTTAACATTTTTATTGATTTCTTTTTCGTCAATTTCAAGCTGTACAATTTCAGCCTGTGCGCCGAATTTATCTCTGTCGCCCGCAACACGGTCAGAAAATCTTGCACCGCACGCAATAATAAGGTCGCACTTGTCGGTAGCCATACCTGTTTCATAGCCGCCGTGCATACCTATATTACCCATACAAAGCGGGTGGTCGGCAGGAATACAGCCAAGTCCCATAAGCGAACAGCAAACGGGAATATCTGTAAGCTCTGCAAATTTTTTGAAAATTTCCGTTGCATTTGCGCTGATAATACCGCCGCCTGCATATATAATAGGCTGTTTGGCATTTCTTATCATATCCTGAACTTTTTTGATTTTTTCGGGATTTTTAATGCTTACTCTTTCAACTTCTTTAGGCTTTACAACCTCAAATTCGGTTTTGTTTGCAGTAACATCCTTTGGTACATCAACCAAAACAGGACCTTTTCTGCCTGATTGAGCAATTTCAAAAGCCTTACGGAGAGTAGGAGCAAGGTCTTCGACTTTTTCTACAAGGAAACTTGCTTTTGTGATTGGCTTTACAATGTTTACAATATCAACTTCCTGAAAGCTGTCCCTGCCAAGCTGGTCGGTAGTAACATTACCTGTGATTGCAACAACAGGTATACTGTCGATATTTGCAGTAGCAATACCTGTAACAATATTAGTGGCACCCGGACCTGAAGTTGTAATTACAACGCCTGTTTTGCCTGTAGCTCTTGCGTAACCGTCGGCAGCGTGTGACGCACCCTGCTCGTGAGCGGTAAGAACATGGTTGATTCTGTCGCTGTACTTATAAAGAGCGTCATATGTATTAAGAGCCGCACCGCCCGGATAACCGAATACGGTATCAACTCCTTGCTCTAACAAACACTCACAAATAATTTCTGCACCTGAAAGCTGCATTTAACCTCTCTCCAATCCTCTTTATATGGCTTACAAATCTATTATATCAAAATGCCATCAGATTTAAATTCTTTAAATATACGTTACCTTTTATTTTACATAATAACAGCAAAAAAGTCAATATTTTTATAATTATAAGATGTTTGTTGCAAAGAGGTGATAAATGAATATTAATTTATAAAGACAAAAAGTTTGATGTTAAAATTCCGATAAAAATAATAGGCTTCGCACGGGTTTATAAAATTCGATAATGGTATCAATCGTGTTTGTGTATCTGAGATTCTGTGGCACAGGTTTTTCAAGGTCAATCTTTTTGTCGCAGTCCCATATTTTCATTTTCCGGTCATAATAGTCTGTTTCTTTAAACATAAAAGCTCTTTAAAAGTGATAATAAAAAAAGTGTATCATACAAAACAAAATAAAACAAAATAGTATTTTACGAAAAAACAGATTAAAAGGTTATTTTTAGCCACATTTTTATAATATGAATTACAAAATTTGATAAAAACACCCACAAACAATTTTGTTTATTATTGACATAATGGTAAATATATGAGAAAATATTAGTGCAAAATTTTACAAAGGAGTATTTAACAAATGAACAATAAGATGTTAAAAAAAGCAGTATCGGCATTGCTTGCGGTTGTTGCAGTTTCGTCTGTTGCAATCAGTGCGTCTGCGTATGACATAAATAAATACGATTTAAACAGTGACGGAATTCTTGATGTGCGAGATGTCACCTACCTGCAAAACGCCATTGCAAACGGCGATAATATTGACGGCAAAGCAGACTTTGATGGTTCGGGCTCTATAAACATAAACGATGTTACCTATGTCCAAAATATAATTAACGGCAGTTTTTATATAAAGCCTGATTTTAATTTGCAGTCAAATTCAAAGAGCAAACTTAATTTAAAGAGCGTGTATATAGGCGCTGACAGTAAGTATCCGAACAATGCTTACCATCCAAAGGTTGTGGATATGGGCAAAAAATGGAACGGATACCGCTATTGGCTGTCATACACACCGTATCCGAACGGAAACGATAAGTACGAAAATCCGACAATTGTCGGTTCAAACGACCTTATAAATTATTCGGAAATCAAATTTTGCGAGGGTATTCGAGATGATTACAAGGCAGGGGTAAGGTTTAATTCCGACTCCGAGCTTGTGTATAATCCCGACAAAAACCGTTTGGAACTTTTTTGGCGATATACAGATTACGAAAAAAACTATATGGCTCTTTATATGCGTTACTCATATGACGGCAATAAATGGAGCGGCCGTACACCTGTGTATGAAACCGATAACCGCAAAAAATACGATATGGTAAGTCCTGCAATCGTTTACGAAAACGGGACTTACAAGCTGTGGTATGTAAACGGCTACAAGGTTTGGTACAAGGAGTATAAGGACGGTGTTTGGTCGGACAGTGCGGTGACTGCATTAACTTACCCGACAACGACATATACATGGCATATTGATGTTGAAAAAATTAACGGAAAATACGAACTTCTTGCTTGCTCGACCCAAAATAAATCAGACCGCAAGCATATGAGCCTTTACCACTCAACATCGTCAAACGGCTTTGATTGGAGCGAAGCGCAGGTTGTGCTCAAACCGTCGTCCGATCCGTCAAATTGGGACGGCGGCGGACTGTACCGTTCGGCTTTTATTTATACAAACGGTAACTATATAGTGCTGTACAGCGGAAGAAACGACAACGGCGATTTTGGCACGGGACTTGTATTCGGCGACAGTATGAATAAGTTGCAAGGTACAGACCTTGACTTTATCGGCAATCAGAAAACCTCGGCAGACAAGCTGTGGAAATATATAAATCAATAAAGGTGGGCGGGTTATGAAAAAATCATTAAAAATAATGTCCGTCTTTATGTCGGCAATGCTTACCTTAGGCTCACTCGGCGCAGTATCGCTGACAGCAGGCGCTCAAGAAAGCATTGGCACTGTCACAAAAATAACAAGCGGTGACTTTGTTTATACCGTAGAGGACAATGTCGCTACCATTGTGGATTACACAGGCTCGGCAAACGCACTTGTAATTCCGCAGACGATAGACGGCCGCAAAATCGTACGCATTGGCGACTATGCTTTATCTAAAAAAGCAAAATTAAACAGTGTTGTTGTGCCGGAGTCAGTCGAGAGCATCGGCTCAAGTGCTTTTGAGGATTCTGTTGACCTCAAAAAGGTTACTCTGCCCGACGGCGTAACCAAAATCGGACCTTCTGCATTTTACGGCTGTTCAAAATTAACAACGGTAAATATTCCTGCCAAATTAGAGGAAATTGATGATTACACATTCAGCGGCTGTACTCAGCTTACAGATATAAAACTCTCGGAGTCGGTTACTTATGTCGGTGAAAGCGCATTTGAAGGCTGTTCAAACCTAAATTCAGTAACGCTTTCCGAAAATACAGAAACAATCGGCGATAGTGCTTTTTATGAGTGCGACTCACTTTACAGTATAAATCTTGAAAATGTAAGTCAGATTGGCGCAGGCGCCTTTGTGTATTGTTCAAATCTCGATGATATTGACCTTACGAACTGCTCGCTTATAGGCGAAAATGCGTTTTCCGTATGTCAAAGCCTTATTAATATAAAATTCCCCGACTCTATATACTCAATTCCGCAAACTGCCTTTGAATACACTCTTTGGGAGCAGAGTGCTCCTGACGGTGTGCTTTATGCAGGCGACTTTGCATACAAGATAATCGGTGATTTTACAGACAGCACATTGACATTTAAAGATGATACATACGCAATTAATGACGATTTCCTTTCTTATAACGAATATGTTAAAAAAATCAATTTGCCCGACAGCCTTACAAGTATCGGTGTGTCGGCTTTTGAAAGCTGTTCGAATTTAAAGGAAATTACTATCCCTAATCGTTGTTCTGTGCAGGCAATGGCATTTTACGGTTGTTCAAGTCTTACAGACATAAATTATAATGAAACTGCGGTATGGACAGCGCCGTCTGCATTTGTAGAAACAGCTTGGTACAACAGCCAGCCCGACGGTATTGTATATCACGGCAAATCAGCTTGTGCATATAAGGGCGACTTTAAGGCAAACGAAACTATAAAAGACGGTACGGTTGTTGTGGCTGACGGTCTTTTCTACGGTGACGAGGAACTGACAAGCATTGATATAGCCGACAGTGTAGAGAATATAGGCAGTATGGCTTTTGAGGAATGTATAAATCTTAGAGAGGTAAAACTGCCGAAGAGTTTATATACAATTTGTGAAGAAACATTTTACGGCTGCGAAAGTCTTGAAAGTATCACTTTACCCGATGTTGTAAATATCGGTGAGTCGGCTTTTGCACATTGTATAAGCCTTAAGAATATCGTTATTCCGGAAAGCGTGGAATTCGGTATTGACGATAGTGCATTTTTAAACTGCACTTCACTTCAGAAAGTAACCGTTAACGGAAATATTCAACAGATTGGTTCTGCAGTATTTATGAACTGCGAAAATCTTAAATCAATTAACATTCCGAAAAGCGTTGAATCAATCGGCAATGATGTGTTTGAATTTTGCGATAATGTAACAATCAAATGTTACGAAAATTCATATGCTCACGAATACGCAAAAACAAACGGCATTAATTATTCGTTGATTTTTGATGAGAGAGAATTCGGCGACATCAACAATGACGGCAAAGTAGATGTAAACGATGTAACACTTCTTCAGAATGCGCTGGCAGGAAGTGCAGAAATTGATAAAAGTCAAAATTATGCAGGCGATGTTAATTTTAACGGTGTAACCAATGTTGAAGATGTTACACTTATTCAATTACATATTGCCGGAAAGTATGAATTTGAGAGAGATAGTACTGCTTTGGAACACATTATCCGTAATTTTTGCGCCGATTATGATTCCGGAAAGGCAATGACAGGCACTCCTGTAACATTTACCGCAACAATGTATTCGGGCGTTACACCGTTCAGCTATGAATTTTTGATTAACGGCGAGGTTGTTCAGCAAAAATCTGAGTCAAACACATTTACTTATACATTTAGTGAAAGTGGCAGCTATGATGTTTCGGTAAGGAGTTATAACGCTATTGATGATTGCACAGAGGAAACCCTGTATAATTATACGGTAGTTGACGCATATGAAAGTGAAAACCCTGTTATTTGCGGTATTCATACAGATGTCGATTATATAGGCTTTGCTGAAAATACTCTTACAATATCTGCAAACGCAATTTTTGGAACAGCGCCGTACCAGTACAAGTTCACACTTGACAACGGATTGTTAGTTCAGGATTATTCCGAAAGCGCTGATTTCGCTATTGATATGGAAAGCCTTTATTATGAAGGAACACCTTTAAAAATTGGTGAGCACACTGTACTTGTAGAAGTAAAGGATGCAGACGGCAAAACCGCACAGGAAACATTTACATTTGAAGTTAAAGAACCAAGAATGTGATTGTCCGAAACAGCATAATATGATATAAAAATTCAGCCGACAAACTTAGTTTTGTACTATGTTTGTCGGCTTTTTATTATTTGTCAAAGTTGGTGGGATTAGGTTTTAGGAAATTATCGGTCGGGCAACAAAGTAAAGAAAAAGATAAACTTTCCGTCCCGAATATAAAAGTTTGGTCAACCTTTTCAAAGGTTGTGGGTGTGGGCAACGCCCACAAATGCTTTATGCTGTCGCAAATTTTGATAGCCAAATGGCTTGCCGTTTGGCGGCTTGAACATAACGGCGAGAGCATAAAAATTGCGATAGCAACAAAAGAAAAGGCACGCTACTAAAACTACTAATTTGCCTCTTTTCAAGGGCAAATTAGCCACACACAAAAACCTTTGCATCCTTTATAGTATCTTTTTCTAAGACTGCTCAAGTGCAACTTTCTTACTTTCTGCCACTCATTAGTCTTTACTTTTGTTTTATATTAAAATCTTGATTAATCTAAAGTTTGGTTATTCTACAATATAATTACAACTGTTTGTTTTAATTACAAATCAGTTCGCTTTTATTATTTAATGGGCTCTGCCCAAACCCGCAACCCTTTAAAAAGGGTTGACCTAAATTTTGAATTTATTAAACCAAACTTTGTGTGTTAAACATCATTTACAAATACCACCGTTTCTCCTTAATCTGCCATTCTTGCCAGTAAATTGACTTTTATGCCAAATAGTTGCAATTCTTGTCATTAATGTGTATTATATTAGTTGTAAACAAAAATATGCAATCAAAAAATTAAAGAAATGAGGTAATTGTTTATGAGTAAAGCAGGTGCAATTTTAATCACATTTTTCCTTGGTGGTTTAGGTGTACACAGATTTTTGACAGGTAAAATCGGTACAGGCGTAATTTGGCTTCTTACAGGCGGTGTTTGCGGTATTGGCTGGCTTGTTGACCTTATTATGGTTATTGCCGGTAAATATACTGACAAAGACGGTAATGTATGGGGTACAAACTGATCTTATACATAATGAAAGGGGTTACTAATGGCTTTATGTGTTAAGATCAACAACATAAAAGCCAAAAATTCCTATTCTATTGAAAGTTTTTACAAAGCAATTAAAGACAAGCGTTTTTCAGTCGGTATTCCGTCACTGACTAAATACGGTGCCGCAAGTGTTATAACATTCCCTGCAATTGACAGTGAAAACCAAGTATGGATTATGGAAAACGGTTTATCTACCAAGTCGCATAAATTTTCCATACAGAAATCATATGAGGCAGGTCTTGATAATATTGAAAAAATCACTTATCCCGACTCTGAAAATCATAGTTCTTTCGGCTTTGATTCGATTATTAACGACAATGCAAAGAAATGCGAACATCTTGTTGACATCACTGCAAAAGAGCTTTTAAAACTTAATCTTTAAAACCGACAGGTACAATCAATTTCCGATTGTACCTGTTCTTTTTATGGTTTTATTCTAAATGTTGGGGTAACAATAATAAATTATGGTTAGCAAATTGTAAAATGAAGATGAAAGAATAAAAAAGAATATCCATAGAAACGATTT
>OHME01000892.1_pt1 | contig 12280 bp, 12 predicted proteins | sample 1569201 | NCBI WGS metagenome assembly OHME01 (sample SAMEA3879587, study PRJEB24766) | human gut metagenome | biome: human-associated habitat; feature: feces | place: USA | collected 1985/1987
GGTCGCCGGGTCTTGCGTTGGCAGAGGATACCGGGGTGGAAATATTGTAGAGTCCCTGGGCTCCCAGCCTGCCCGTATTGCAGACGCCGCTTTGCGTCAGCACCCAGGACACGAAGCCAGAGCAATCAAAAGAAGTGTTTGGATTGCTGCCGCCCCAGACATAGGGATAGCCAATGTACTTCTCCGCCTCGGTAATGAGCGCTGCAAAGGTTTCATCTTCCATTGCGGAAGGTGGGATATCATAGGTGGTTGGCGATTTGGTGTACTTGTCTACATAGCCGGAGCCGGGGAACAAATCTTCCCGGTTTCCCAGCGTTGCCATATAGACCGCATACAAGGAAAGTGTTTCCTCGTCCATGATGTAGACCGGCACATGGGATAGGTCGAAGTTTTCCAGCTTCACCTTGCAGATATAGTAGTTGTACGGTACTTCCACATCATAGTCATTTCCCTCGCTGTCTGTCCGTGTCTCCGTCCGATAGCGCACCTCCACTTCCACGGTCTGCGTCAGGATGTACTGCTTTTCAAAGAGCATTTGCAGTTCCTCCTGAACCTCGTCGATGGTGAACACCCCTTCATGGAACGCCGTGAGAATGGAGATCAGCACATAAGGGTCATGTTCGATCTCGTCCAGGTCAAAACGGTATTCGTCATATCCGGGGTGCAGAGCCTCATAGTGGTCCAGCTCATATTGAAGCTCCTGCTCCAGTTCACAGTAGGCCGCCTCCGCAGCCAGCATATCCGTGTCCTCGGAGAGATAAGAGGAAGTAAATACACCGCCCACACCGGAGCCTGCCATCATGGAACAGGAAGATACCCCGCCAAACAGCAGAGCAACACAGGCGCCAATGCCGATCACCAGCAGAACCGCCCGGCTATGATGCTTGATGTAGAGAAAGGTTTCCTTGAATGCGTCCTTTGCTTTCTGCGCCGCACTTTTCGCCGTGGCCGCTGTGTTCTTTGCGGTTTTCTCTGCCTGCCGCAGCTCCTTTGCGTAGTTCCGCTTGATCCGCTGTTTCTGCAGAAAGCGGGATACCGGGTTAGAAGCCGCCAATGCAGGATCATCATGCAGTGCCTTTTGGTAAAGGTAGTCGGCGTTTGCCTTAAAAGAAGCCTGCTCTGCCTTCGCCGCGTCACGCCAGGGCTTTGTGCGGTGATGGTGGACGGCGGCACGGACTTTGCCTTTTCCGTAGGCAAGCCCACGCTCCGTCAGCACCTCGCCCTTGTGTCCGGCCTCAACACCCACATTTTCCTGTTCCACCTCATGCACCTTCGCATGGGCAGCGTGGACGATCTCATGGACCGGCCGGGAAAGCGGATTGTGCCGCAATCGTCCGTTGGGGCGTTTCTCCACTTCTTCAAAGTGAAGCTGCATTTTGCCTTTTCCGGCTGTCTCGTCAAAAACACGCTCGATACGGAGAACTTTCTTTGTAGGGATAGCGGCCTTTGCCGCGTCCAGCCTGTCCGCCGCACGGTCGGAACGGTCGATGTACTTCCCAAGTGCGGGATCGACACGTTCTTCCTCGGTGAATTGCAGACGGGAGGACGGGCGCTGCCTTGCAGCAGAACCATCCCGTACCGCCTGGGTGTCAGCCTTTTCCGCTTTTCGTGCGGCTTTCCTCTCATGGCGTTCCGCCGCACGCAGGGCAAGATCAGCCGCAGCGCCAGCGGATTCTTCCGAAGAAACGGACAGCTCCGTTTCCGGCTCCCGGCTGCTGATATGTTCCACCTCGCCCGTGGCAAGGTTTTCCGATACCGCACCGTCACGGGTCATTTTCTGCGTGATCTTATCGGTCGCTTTCAGTTCCCTCATAGGCAGTCACCTTCCTTTCCATAAGGGCAAAAGTCGCCGCAGGTGCCATTCTCGATCATGGCGATATAGCGGAAAATGGGATAGGCCTGGGGCGGGCAGACCGCATTTCCCAATGTTTTCAGCCGCAGTGCCCGGTCATCCATGCGCTCGGTCATGCGGGGGATTCCTTCTGGCTCGGCGGCCCAGAGGATACGTCCGTCCATCCTTTCGGGAAGCCCATGAGCCATTCCACCCAATCCGGGTTCAGCGCCGCCGTTTCGGACACCGGCTGTTCCTGGGAGATGATCTGTGCCGACAGGTTCCCATCCTTCTTCGCCGGATCGAAGGCCGACGGCTTCAAGGTCGAGCGGAAACCGTCCGACGCCACCGGGGTCAGATAGAATACCGCCGCCGACAGACTGAGGCTCCAGATCGCCCCGTTTCGGTTCCGCTTGCGGAATATCCCATTGTCCGACAGGAACACATCCAGGCTTGCCGCGTCCCTGGCGGTGTTGTTGTCGGAGGCAAGGGGTGTGGGAAACATCAGCCGCGACGATAAAAGTTCGCTGGCGCTCATGCCATGCGCCGACGCCGCAAGCCGGAAATACGAATGGGAGAACAGCGTATCCCGCTTTTGCCAGGTCAAAGATCGTTTTGTCGAGCCCCATATTGATGAAGCCAGCAACATTTTCCCCAAGCACCCAACGGGGCCGCAGCTCGGTAATAACGCGGCACATTTCCGGCCACAGGTAGCGTTCATCCGCAAAGCCCTTTCGCTGCCCTGCGGTGGAGAAGGGCTGGCAGGGAAATCCGCCGGATATAACGGTAACGGTTTCAAGTCCTGTTTTTTCAAAAAACGCCTCCTTTGTAAAAGTCGTGATATCCCGGAATCTCGGCACATCCGGCCAGTGCTTTTCCAGAACGGAATAGGGATAGTCTGCCCACTCGCATTGACAGACGGTGCGGAAGCCCACTGCCTCCGCCGCCAGATCAAGCCCACCAATGCCGGAAAACAGGCTCACATGGGTCAGTTGATTTGCTATTTTGTATTCACCTCCTGATTTTGGGCATAGAAAAACCTCGCTTCGATTGAAGCGAGGTCTAATCATGTTGAGAACTCTATTTTGATATTAAGTGATTATTGAGTAAAAAAGTAATTATATCATCGACAGCCAAAGGTTTAGGGAAGCCGCACTGCTGTACATACTGTTTCACCTGTCGTCTGGATTCATCTGCATTAGGCTTTAATGTTCGCATGATTTTGTGCTTTTGTTGATAACGAGCGATAAATTCAGCTTCTGCATCGGCTGCACAAAGCAATTCTGTATCTAACGACACTAAAAGTTTAATCAGTATGTATGAGAATCCAACTACACCTCTTAGACTCACTTGAACTTCTGTTCCTAAAGCAGGTGCAGGAAAATCTGGGACTTCCGAGACACATAACGATGATGCAGTTGCAAACGGCAAGTAGTCTGTATATGCGTTTATCAATTTTTGATTTGCTATAGACCCATTGTGCATATAGCAGTTTCGCGCCTCTTTGAACACTCGATAACAGTGCAGTAAAGCATCAAGCTGTGCGTAACACCTGTCTCTTTTTCCGAGATAGGTCGAATAAAATGAGTTATGCAACATGGTGGATGAATTAGCTGTCAAACGGGCAACTTCTGCTTGTGCCTGTGTAGGAAATTGTAGGGCCTTGACATCCATATCCGTGAAATAGTTTTGTTTCAGTTCTTCTAACCAACCTTCAAAAATAGGTATTGTACTATTTAACAGAATCCAGGCGAATTTTGTTTGCTGCTGCGTCCATGTTGTTTGAATAAACGCTCGTTGATAGTTCACTCCATGTATACCGCTGCCCTGACTGAACTTCGCCGCTAATTCAGCCTCGGTGATTTCGGGAAATTCCTTCTTAACACCATTGACCATACAGCGAAGGTTCCATAGACCGACCGCAGTAGGCCAAACCATATCGTAGTTCGATGTAATATTATTTAGCGCTCGCTTTGTGGCAGTAAAGAATACATCCGTCATCCTAATCACCTCTTATTGATTATAACATACCTCCTATGGAAAATGTAGTATTTTGTCATTTTAGCAGTTCGGTCACCAGTGCCGGAAAACAGGCTCACATGGGTCAGCTCAGTCATAGACGTCCTCTCTGCCGTCCTGGTCATACGGCGTCAGGTGTGTCCTGCGAATGGCGCTTTCCAGCATATCGAAGCCTGTAACGCCCGTACTGTCCGGGATGCCCCACCTGCGGTACATCCTTCGGATGCGCGGATTCTCGCCGGAGAGATTCTTTTGCAGCCGCGCAAGCTGCCGCTCCGTTTTCACTTCCAGAACACGGTTGCGGAGAAAGCTGTACTGCGCCAGCAGGTCAAAGAGATCGCCCACCAGCATACGGAAGGCGCTGCCGGAAATGATGTAGGCGGGATCATTGCTGGGAGCTGCACGCTGCTTTTCTCTGATTCTTGCGTCATGCTCTTTCAGCACAGCGGTCAGCGGCGTGAGCTCCGCCGCTTTCAGTTCGGCAAGGTCGGTCCGGTCGCCAAACACCAGATAGCGACCGGGAATGAGCCAGTCGTCAAACTTTTCCTCCGCAATCTCTCCGTAGCGCTTTGACGTCTCGGCCAGATTTTCCAGATCCTTTTCGTCCTTCGCCTTTTCCGCCAGGAAGGCGAGTTGATGGAGAAGTCCGTACAGATGCACCTCATCATTGATGTGGTTTTCATATACCTTGCTGTCGATCACATATTTCATATCTTGTCCCATCCTTTCCTTATCCGCTTTTCCCGTCGTGGGCGACCTCGCTGGGCTTGGTCGTGAGAAGTTTGTATAGCTCCGTATCCTTCGGGAACTCGTCCCGGAAGGGCAGGATCACATTCTGGAAGAACAGAAGGCCGCTGCCGGGGTCCGCGTTGGTCACATAGGCAAGCTGCTCGGTGGAGATGTTCAGCCGCTCCGTCATCAGCTTGCGGTCGCCTGCGGAGAGGTTCAGCAGGTAGATGAAATCGCTGTTTTCCAGAATGTTTTCGATCTCCGGCGAGGAAAGCAGGTCCTTCGGGTTCTGTGTCGCCCCAGTCGGGACGCCGCCCCACTTTCTAAAACGCTTCCAGACCTCAGCGCTGTATGCTGCCGTCTGTTCCTCCTTCAAAAGTAGATGAAATTCGTCCACGAAATACCAGGTGGCCCGTCCAATGGAGCGGTTCACCGTGACGGTGTTCCACACCGCATCCTGGACAATGAGCATCCCCGGCTTTTTCAGATTCTTGCCGAGGCCCTTGATATCGAAGCAGACAAGGCGGTTTCGGATATCCACGGTGGTGCGGTGGTTGAAGAAGTTGAGAGAGCCGTTTACATACAGGTCAAGTGCTTGCGCCACACGCTCTGCCTCCGGGATGCCCTGCGCCATGAGCGCGTCCAGCAGATCACCCAGCACAGGCATATTCTCCGGCCGCGGGTCTGCGAAGTACGGCTGATAGATTATCTGCACGGCACGGTCAATGACGGTTTTCTCGATAGCCTCCAGCCCTGTCTTGCTGCCCATGATAAGCTCACAGAAGGACAGCACGAAATCACTTTTCAGTGCCAGCGGGTTTTCTTCCTCGCTGTAATTGAGGTTGATATCCAGCGGATTCACATAGTCGCGGCTGTTGGGCGAGAGACGGATCACCTGACCGCCCAGCCGGTTCACCAGCGGGGAATATTCATCCTCTGGGTCACAGATGATGACATTATCCTTTGTGGTCAGCATGACATAGGTGATCTCCCGCTTGCAGCTCATGGACTTGCCGCTGCCCGGCGTGCCGAACACAAGGCCGTTGGGACAACGGGACTGCTTGCGGTCCAGCAGGATCATGTTGTTAGAGAGGGCGTTGAGCCCGTAATACATGGCATTGCCGCCCATAAAAAGCTCCTGGGTGACGAAGGGGACGAACACCGCCAGCGCCGATGTGGTGAGGCTCCGTTCGATCTTGATACGGTTGAGGCCCAGCGGCAGCGAGGACATAAGCCCGTCCTCCTGCTGGAAGTCCAGCCGAGTCAGGATGCAGTTGTGCGTCTGGGCGACGCTGGCCGACTGCGAAACGGCAATCTCCAGCTTTTGTTTCGTGGGCGCCAGATGCAGCATGAGGAAGGTCATATTGAACATTCTCTCGTTGCGGCTCTGCAAATCCTGCAAGAGATTTTTCGCCGCGCCGCCGTAGGTGGAGAGGTCGGACGGGAGGATATCCAGATCGTAGCCGCTGCGTGCAGCCTTCTTCTGCTCCTGAATCTTCATGGCGTCCAGATCGGTGATCTTGCGCTTGACCATCTTGATTGCTTCGTTCTGGTTGATGCCGCGGACGTGCATGGTGACGAGAAGGTTTCCTTCCACATCCATGAAATCCGTGAGGATACGGTCCTGAATCTCCGGGGCCAAAATCTGCAAAAAGGACACCGCGCCGTACATTTCTCCTATGCGGAAACGCCGCGTCTCGCCAAACTCGAAGGAAGAAGGCGCGATAAAGTCCTTGACGGACAGACCGCTTGCCGGGAGCCAGTCCCATTCAAAGGCAAACTGTCCGCCCTCCGGATGGAGAAGGCCATGCAGCAGCGCCAGCCGCTCCTTGCCGTCCAGCACCCTTGCGCCTGCACCCATGACCTTGAAGCGGTTCAGGGTGTCTGCCTCAATCCGGGAAAACCTTGCCCGCGCCGCCGGAAGATTTTCCGCCTCGATGGTCAGTGTGACATATTTGCGCTTTACAAAGCCGTTGTTGCCGCGCTCATACTGTATTTGCAGGATGCCGGACGCCTCCACGCGCATATCATCCAGCGCGTCGCCCTGGGCGTCCATGCCGAACAGGTTTCCGTTCTTGTCCTCATGGCGGCTGCTCAGGGTCATTTGCACGCCGATGGAGGGATCATAGCCGTTATAGAAATCGCAGAGGCGTTCAAAGATATCCCGCTGATCGTCCGGCCCCGCCAGACGGTAGTTGACGTCCTCGTAGGCTATGGTCTTGGAGAAAAGCCGGTCGTCCAGTCTGCACAGGCCATCCGGGTACAGGTTCCGAAACGGGATGCTGTCCTGCACGGTATGGGGCTTGCCGTCGCCCTTCGCCTGCCGGATGATGGCTTCAATTTGTTTTCGCTCCGCCCGCGTGAGCTTACGCTTTGCGGCGGGCTGCGCGTTTTCCGGTTTTGCCGTTCTTTTCAGCAATCGCCCGTACCTCCTTTTCCAGTTTTGCTTGCCGCACCAGGGCGGAATAGGCGTTGTTGGTCTGATAGATGCGCCGCTTCGGACGGATGAATTTGCATTGGATCAGGTGCCCCAGGATCACTTCCAGCGTTTGCCCGTTTTTCTCATAGAGGGCAAACAGGAAGAATGGGAGCATGACAAGGATCATGCACAGCGCCGCCGAGGTCGTACCCATGTTGCTCTTGCTCAAAAAGAAAAGCGGCACTCCCACAAGCGCCGCTGATCCGAAACACACAAGCTGCCGCTTCGTCAGTCCGAACAGCATCTTGCTTTTGATTTTTGTCAGGTCCTTTGGGACCGTTACGTATGCCAAAATTGATACCTCCTTTAATGCGCTCCAAACAGGCTTTTTGCAAGGCTGCCGGTTTTGAACAGCGTGTAGCACAGCAGCACCGTGTATCCCATGCATTCCCAGATCGCCACGGTGATATCATCCCCCACGGCGATATTCTGCACCAGCACCGCGTAGATGCCCACGCAGACCATGATAAGAAACGCCTGGAAGCCCAGGGCCAGCAGGGACTTCAAATAGTTCTGCCCCGTATGACCCCATTCCCGGTTGACCATCGTGGCAAACGGGATTGGCCCCACGGATACGGTCAAATACACCTCGATCATTCTTCCGTAGATCACAAGGAAAATGGCAATGGTGAGGATATGCGAACAGAGGCCCACAAAGACGCTCTGAAACCACAGACCCAGCAAAGAACCGATGCTCCAGTCCGCCAGCGTTGTTTCCAGATCACCCACGACGCCGGAAATGTCAATCCCAGCATCGGAGATGATGACGCCTGCGCTCTGATCGACCACGCTCTGCGCCATGTCAAACACCGCCATGACGATATTCCAGGTGTTCGTGACGATCAGCACCGCGCAGAAGGTCTTGAAAATCCACTTTCAGAAAAGCCAGGTGTCAAAATCATGGAGATTATTTTTTTCGACAATCAACTGGATCAGCTCATAGCACATGATGAAGGTGAGGATGATGCCTGCAATGGGGACAATGACCGTTTCGGACAGGCTGCGGATCATGTTGAAGATACCGCCGTTCCAGCCGGAGGGCGTCATGCCGACCTCGCCTGCGATCTCGGCCACCTTCGTATTCACGGTATCAAAGGTCCCGGAAAGGTTTGAGATGATGCCGTCGATCAGCACCTCTTTGAACCATTCCTGGATCGTGTCGATTATCACGGGAGATCACCTCCTTAGAGGCGGCTCCCGCTGTGAAACGGGAGCCGCCTCTGAGATTTTGATAGGACTCAGCCCAGCAGACCGGACAGCAGGGGGATCAGGGTCACGCCGATCAGCGCCACGCCGCCGCCCGCGACAAGCTGCAAATCATCAAGGAGCGCGCCAAGCAGGGGAAATTCGATATTCTGCTTGTGTTCATGTTTGACCGCATCGGGCGTATCGCTGACGAAACGCCTTTTGTGGTGGAATGGTTTGTTAAGAACGGCATCCGGGTCTGGAGTACGCAGGAGGGTGAGCAACGTTTTGATAATCACACGGACAAGCTCACCAACTACATCCGCTTCTGGCAGGCTGACGGCGAAAGCGAAAAGACTTCAATTCGCACAAAAACCGCTCTCGGCCAGCTCGTCGAGGACGGCGGTTTCAAGGGCGGTCTTGCTCCTTATGGGTATGACCTTGTAAAGAGTGGGCGCTTCAATAAACGCAAGCACGAAGTTTTTGAGCTGGCTGTCAACGAGGCCGAGGCCGCTGTGGTACGGATCATCTTTGACAAATATGTGCATGAGGGTTTCGGCGCTCAACGGATCGCCACCTACTTAAATAACCTCGGCTATCGGGCGAGGACGGGTAAAATGTGGCATCACGCCAGCGTCCGAGGAATCATTTGCAATCTGACATATACCGGGGTGCTTCGCAGCGGCGAAAGCCGCTCCCAAACGCTGCCCCATTTGCAGATCATAGCGCCGGAGCTGTTTGAGGCCGCACAGCACATTCGTACCTCCCGCGCCAACTCCGCCGAACAGGAACGGCGTGTACCGCTGAATACCCGTGGTCAGTCCTTGCTGGCCGGGAATGTCTTTTGCGGGCATTGTGGCTCCCGGCTGGCGCTCACCACCAACGGCAAGGCTTATCCATGCAAGGAAGATGCTCACCGCATTGTAAAGCGTGTGCGGTATATCTGCTACGGCAAGACACGCAAGCAAACCGAATGTGATGGGCAGACTGGCTACACAGCGCATATTCTTGACGGTATCATTGATAAAGTGGTGCGGCAGATCTTCGAGCGAATGAAAGCAATCCCTAAAAGTGAGATCGTCAATATCCGCTATCGTGAAAAGATGGAAGAACGGAAAACGCTTCTCAAAAGTGCAAAATCAGACTACGCCAAAGCCGCCGCCGAGCTTGATACGCTCCGTGCAGAGGTTATTAAATCCCTCCGGGGCGAAAGTGCTTTTTCGCAGGATTTGCTTGGTTCTTTGATTTCTGACTGTGAGACAAAATGTCTCGAAGTTCAGCGTACTATGGAGGCGGCGCAGGCGGCCTATGACGAGGGACAGGCCATGCTGGACGCCTTAAACGCTCAGTATGACGATATTATTTCATGGGCGGATATGTACGACAGCGCCAGCACGGAGTCAAAGAAAATGATTGTGAGCTGCCTGATCCGGCGTGTGGAGGTGTATCGGGACTATCGGCTGCATATCGACTTCAACATTGACTTTGAGCAGTTCAGCGCTGGACTGGACATTTCGGCAATCGCCGCATAAAAAAAGCCCGCTTCAAAAGGGAAGCGGACATAAAACAAAAACTTGCTTTTTTCAAAGCAAGCATTTATTAAGAATACTCAGCGCACCCGATTGGTGGAGATAAGCGGGATCGAACCGCTGACCTCTTGACTGCCAGTCAAGCGCTCTCCCGGTTAGTGCGGTTACATACCCCCTAAACCGAGTCAAAAGAGCGCTTCAATACGCGGGCAATTTTACTGCTATGCACTTTTTTGATTTTTATTTTTGCTTGTAGCCCCAGTCAACATAGGTTTGCTCAGTATAGATTGTATAAGGAGATGTCAAAATGTCATCTCCTGTGCTGTGCACGCTAAATTGCGATATTGCTGACATAATGGCCTTTTCTTTGAATGGGATATGGATGCATTTTGCGGTTCCATTGGATATCCGCTCACTTAATGCCTTGGGCCACAGTTCAGATAGCTTTGTGGGAGCGAGGATGTATTCGTAACCAACATAGGCGACGATAAGAGGTATTTCATAATAGTCCACAGCTTTTTCGATTTCAAAGTTTAACATCCCACGATCCCAGGAAGTATCCCTCGAAATAATTATTAGCATATTTTTCGACGATCTCATTCGTTCGAGAAGGCGGTTTTGCAAAGTTTTAATTGTACTCGAATCCCGAACTTGATACGTTTTTTTGTGACTGTCACTGAATGTTAAGGTGTTGCTTTTATTTTTGTTCCACGCTTGCAGTAACCCGTAATACTTCATATCACTTCTTGTCGGATCAGTAGTGTCGTTTCCGTCAAAAGCTATATATGTTCCGTTTCTATATGCCATTCAATCACACCTCCCTATACATCGTGTATGGAAACCATGTTCTTCTCTTTGCTATAAACAACAACATTTAATTCTCCGTGTATTTTGTCACGGTTAAGTCTAAGCATATTAACAATTATGTTCAAGGACTCACTTTGTGAAATATTAACACGCGAAAGTCCTGTTCCCATAAGCGGGAGATATGCAGGGTTACCTTGCCCGTTCCTATCATAAAAGGAGATTAGAGACTGAATGCACCCAACAAAATCTTCTTTTGAACATTGGGCATTTAAGTTCTCGTCAAACTCCGATAGCGCCAATAAATAATATGTTAGTCCATTGCCTCCCGCAATAGGTAAAACGGTTCCTATAGGAAAGCGCTCAAGCTTTCCCTTTGACTTTTCCTTTCTAGTATATACTTTAGTGGGCTGCAACCCTTGATCAATGATGGCTTGGCCAATAATTTTATCCAACTTGGCTGTACTCACACCATGTTTATTCATGTTCTTAATCCATTGTCCATGGATTGTTTTGGCTGATACAACCCCGTCCCCCACAATGGTGTCAAAGCAGTTATTCACGGGTATGACAACTATCTTTTCACCTTTGTCCTTCTGTGGAAAACCGATTTTGATTATATCATCATATACCGCCCTAATCTTTCCTGTCCCCTGTTCCCAAACTAAGGAGCTTCTCTTAAGAAACAGGGTCACGACAGCAATAACTGCAGAGGCTAAAACAGTGGCAATGAGGATCAGCAATCTATTACATTTTGAAGTAATCCCCATATCATCCCACGAAACAAAGGTCAGCCAAAGTGTTAATAAGCTAAACAGAGAACCAGCAATTTTTAATCCTACGTTTCCAATGTATTTCAAGTTAAGTTTAATAAATCCAAGCACTTAAGTCACACACCCTCTCATTTTTCAAAATATAGATATGTTTCCTCGTTACTTGCTCCTGTTACCTTTTTAGAGAACAGCCCGCCGTATGGCCAATTCTTACTCAAATAATCGTCCAACTCCCCAATAGTGCAGAATACGGGTGAATTATCCACCCGCAAGTATGTTGGCAGGTATTCTGCTTGTTTTATCTTAATGGATGATGTTTTAACTCCATTGGCTTGAGCAAAGCCTATTTCATAGGGAATCCACCAAGAATCCTTTGACTTTTCGGTAACAACGCATAACAGATGTGAGGCATATTGTATTCCCTTGTGGATAGCGCTAACAACACCCTCTGAATCATTGTTTTTATCAGCTTCCTGTAATTCTTTGTCGTATACGTCCAAATAAATGTTGAATCCAAAATCCTCTGTAATGTGTTTACCTAATGCTATCGCTGCATCGGTATCTTCATCTTTGTGGGAAATAAAAAAGCATATTTTTTCTCTTTCTTTATTTTGACGACAGGCCAACGCATACAGAGAATTTTCTCGTATTGCCTGTGCTATATTTATCCCAGACGTCAAAAGAAACACCTCTCCACCACACCAGTAGAATTCCATAATTTATTAAAAGTATATCACATTAGCACGACGTTTTCAATATATTTAGTCGGCACACCACAAGATATTGTGTGCCGACCATTTCATAAGAACCTATTGTTTCTATTTTCTTCGTACTATATGTGTACGCAATTAGATAAAAGGTGACAAGAAAATCAAAAAATTCGTCGTCTAACGAGACTATGGGCGACGTTCCCATATAAATCAAACGGAAA
>OHME01000893.1_pt1 | contig 12278 bp, 9 predicted proteins | sample 1569201 | NCBI WGS metagenome assembly OHME01 (sample SAMEA3879587, study PRJEB24766) | human gut metagenome | biome: human-associated habitat; feature: feces | place: USA | collected 1985/1987
CTCGCTTCACTCAGCTTTGCCAGAACGAAAAATCTGCTATGCTCGATGCCATGTTAGTATGAGTTCAGACGGGCTGATCATCAGCCTGCACCCGGTACACACAATATCCATAGGGAGGACACTGTTCAGCCGATGCGGCGCCAAGCTGTTCCCAGGTGTCCGGCACGCACAGATGCTGTTCTGTACCCGTATGATTCAGCAAAAACAGGTACTGGATCCCATCCTTTTCCCGCACAGTCGCTTCCACTCCTTCCGGAGTCTTCGGAAGCCTGTGCAGCGAGGATTGCTCCGCAAGCTGCTGCACAAAGCGATCTGCAAGTGCGGAGGACATTTCGGTGCCGACATAATAGACGGTGCCCTTTCCAACCTGCTTTTTGCTTACAGCGGGCGTACCGGCATAAAATTCGCTGTCATAGGTGGCCAGGATTTCAGCATCTGCCACTTCCAGAATATCGCACCACTTTTCGCAGGGATAGACATCGTTACCCCAGCGAACGATGCCCTGGGTATCCAGCAGACAGTCGTATTCCGCCACCCGAACGCCGCACAAATCATCCAACATGGCCGGCAGCTCCTTCTCCGCGAAGGCAAGGTTGGTTGCGTCCTTCACACCGCTGCGCATGTCCAGAATCAGCACGCCGCCCTGCTGCACATACGCATGGAATTTTTCCGACAGCTTTTCTGTCATCAGGAACTGCAGGGGCGCGACAAGCACTCGGTAGGATGACCAGTCGTCCTCTTCCCGGACAAATTCCACCGGGATCTTCTGCCGGTAGAATCCGCTATAGTAGGTCAACAGATGCTCCGGGTACTGCAGATGCGGATGGTGCGGCTGGATTGAAAGCGCATCATACTGATCATAGGAGAACAGCATCGCAACTTCTGGATGTGGAACGCTGCCCTGCAGCCTCTCCAGCAGCGGACCTGCCTCCTGCATGAAGGCCTTTAGCTCGCGGTAATAGCGGCCGGGTCTGCCATTGTGGGGCAGAATGCCATGCCAGTACTGTTCCGTACCCATCACACAGGAGCGCCAGCGGAAAAATACGATTGTATCCGCCCCGTGGGCGATGCTTTGCATTGCCCACAGACCCAATTGCCCCGGCTTGGGCGTGCGGCCCACGGTTTCCCAGCCGGTGATGGCAGACTGCTGCTCCATCACCCAGAAGGGCCGATGCTTCAGGCTGCGGATGAAATCCAGCTCGGCTGCCTGGATATCCCCGCGGAAAACTCCCTGCGGAACAAAGTGCCCACCCGGATACTGATCCTGCGCGGTAAAGTCCAGCTGATCGCCCAGCTTGAAGTAATCAACCTTCCGGGAGAAGCCCATCATGTTGTGCGTAATGAACTTGTCGGGAGTCTCACTGCGCAGAATGTCCGCCTGCATTTGATGGAAATCCAGCACCAGATCCGAGCAGAAGCGCATCCAGTCCAGCTGCTGGGAAGGATTCTTCCCCGCGGCTGTGATCCTCGGCGCGTGGATTTGCTCAAAGTCCGTGTAAGTCTGGCTCCAGAAGGCCGTGCCCCAGCTTTCGTTCAGGCAGTCAATGCTCCCGTACTTTTTCTGCAGCCATTGCCGGAAGGCGGCTTCGCAGGACGGGCAATAGCACAAATCCTCATGGCTGTTGCCCAACTCATTATCCACCTGCCAGCCCACCACATGCGGGTTCGCAGCAAAGTGCCGGGCATAGGCGGTGACAAAGCGGCGGATATGCGCACGGTACTGCGCATTGGACTGACAATCGTGGTGACGGCCGCCGAAATAATGCCTTTGCAGGTGGGAGTCCAGGGGCTGGATTTCCGGGGTTTCCTCAATGATCCACGCGGGCGGAGCCGCGCTGGGTGTGCCAAGAATGCAGTCGATCCCCTCATTGGCCATCAGTGCGATGACCTCATCCAGTTCTTCAAAATGGAATTCGCCTTCCCGGGGCTCCCACTTGGCCCAGGAAAACTCCGCCATCCTCACGATCGTAATGCCCATTTCACGCATCATGCGTGCATCCGTCTGCCAGCGTTCCCGCGGCCAGTGCTCCGGATAATAGTCAACACCGAAAGTATACCCCATCCGAAATCGCTCCTTCATCATTCATTGCCCCAGAAAATCCTCAACAATCAAGGCGGCATGGCCCTTCCCTGTCTGCTGTAACCGCCACGGAAAATCATTATTCCTCACAGCTTCCGCAGGCCGATCCAGCGTAAGCACCACAAGCGTGTCCAGCGATAGACGATCCTGCTCACCAACGGAGAAGCAAAGCCGTCCATCCACCATTTCATGGTGCAGATCTCTGGCCGTGGGGGAATAAACGGACAGAATCCGCGCATTGATCTCCGGCAGGCAGACGCGATGCGCCGGCCAATCCCATACATGAACATAGATCGTATTGCCCCTGCAGGTCATACCGCCTGTTTCATCATTGCGGAAGGGTCCGCCCCGGGTGCCGTACACAGCTTCACCATGAGCCTTCAGCCAGTCACCTGCCTCGCGCAAACGTGCCACATGATCCGGCGGCATGGTTCCGTCTGGCATGGGACCTACGTTCATCAGCAGATTCCCATCCCCGGTAGCACACTTCAGCAGAGTCTGCAGCAGCTTTCGGCAGGACATAGGTTCTCCCGGCACATAGCCCCAGGCGTTGTTCAGTGCGAAGCAGCTTTCCCAGCTGACATCCGGGTTGTATGTCCCCACACGGCCCTCCGGCGTCTGATAATCCCCCAGAGCTCTCGTGCCGTAGCGGTTATTGGTGATAATATCCGGCTGCAAGGAGCGGATCATACGGTACATGTCTTTCTCATGCCAGAAGTTAGGAACCTGTACGCGGCTGTTCAGCGGGCCGGTAGCTTCCTCCCACAGGTGCAGGTTTCGCCCATGACAGAGCCAGTAATCCTCGCCACCATCAAACCATAGGATATCAATTTTCCCATAGTTCGTCAATAGCTCGCGCACCTGGTCAAAGGTCTGCTTACGCAGCTGGTCCGCGCTTTGCCGGTACATGCGCGGAAAAAAGAAGCCGGGGAAGCGCCAGTCCAACGGGGAATAGTAGAAGCCCACCTTGAGCCCAGCCTCCCGGCAGGCGTCCACATATTCCCGAACAATATCGCGGTGTGCCGCGCTGTGCATGGAGGTAAACTGCTCATAGCTGCCAGGGCTGTCCCACAGGGAAAATCCGTCGTGATGCCGGGTGGTCAGCACCATATACTTCATGCCCGCATCCTTGGCCACCTGTGCCCAGGCATGCGGATCGAATGCCTCGGCCGTAAAGCGATGCATCAGCTTCCGGTACTCATCCTTGTCGATTGCCTCTGACCACATCACCCACTCGCCGCGCTCCAATAGAGAATACAATCCCCAGTGGATGAACATGCCATAGCGCAGATCCTTCCAGTCCTCAATTCTCTTTTCCATGTGCGACACCTCCCGTTCCTTATCCCTTGATAGAGCCCACCAGCACACCCTTGGTAAAAAATTTCTGTGCGAAAGGGTAAATTGCGATCATCGGGATGGCCGCGATGATCATGGCTGCAAGCTCCAGCGTTCTTGCCGAAATGCTGCTGTTGCGGCCATACAGCAGGGCAAAAACCTCTGAACTGAGGGAGGAATTGTCCTTTACAATCTGTTCCAGGGCAGCCTCGCTGCGCACCAGCTTGACGATATAGTACTGAAGGGTTTGCAGCTCCGTGTTGGATGTGTAGAACAGGCTGGTGGTATAGTCGTTCCACACACCGACGATGGTGAAGACAGCCAAGGCAGCAATCACCGCCTTGGACAGCGGCAGCACAATCGAGAAGAATATCCGGTATTCGCTGGCGCCATCCAGCTGAGCCGATTCAAATAGCTCATCCGGTATTCCGCGGAAGTTGCTTGTGTAGATGATGACATTGTAGAATCCGCCAAACAGGGAAGGTATAATGTAAACCCAGTAGGTATTGTACAGTCCCATTTTGCTCAAAAGCAGAAAGGTGGCTACAATGCCGCCGCTGATATACATGCTCATAAAACCAAGCGCCGCGTAGCATTTCTTGAACCGAAGATAGGGACGGGAAAAAGCGTAGGCGAACATACTGGTAAAAATCAACTGACAGACCGTGACAATGACGGTTCGTGACGCGGTAATGCCAAGTGCTGTCGGGATGGCAGGATCCTTCACCACCATACGCCAGCTGTCCAGGGAGAACTGCCTGGGCCACAGTTGCACCATGCCAAAGTTGGTCGTATTGGTGCCATCGTTGAGGGAATTGACCACAGCATAATACAGTGGATAAACGGACAGAAGGACAACGAGCGTCATGATCAGCGCATTGCATACGGTAAAGAGATCCATTTTCTTCAGCCTCTTCATACTGCGCCTCCTCTCAAAACAGTCCACTGCTTGTCAGCTTCTTTGATGTCCAGTTGGCCCCGACAAGCAGCAGCAGGGCGAACACGCTTTTCACAAGACCCGCTGCGGTCGCAATACCAAACTGGAACTGCTGCATGCCAATTTGATAGATATAGCTGTCAATCACGTTGCTTCTTTCCATGTTCAGGGGATTTTGCAGAACATAGATCTGGGTAAAGTTGTTGTTTAGCATACCGGAAACGGCGAAGATAATCATGACCATTACCGTAGGAAGAATTGCCGGCAGCGTGACATGGCGCATCTTGTGGTAGCGGTTGCCGCCATCAATATCGACAACCTCATACAGTGTGGGATCCACCCCCGAAATGGCGGCCAGGTAGATGATGGCGCTCCAGCCCAGATCCTTGATCAGGCCTGAAGCAATACATATGGTCCAGAAGCAGTCCGCATCAGCCATCCATTCCTTGGGCTGGCTGATGATATGCATTCCCATCAGCAGCTGATTCATCGCGCCATCCGCAGAAAGCAGGTTTTTGATCAGACCTCCGAAAATCGCCCAGCTCAGAAAATGGGGCAGATAGGCTGCCGTCTGAACAAAGGACTTGCGCCGGGGGGAACGGATTTCATTGAGAAGCAGGGCAAACAGAATGGCAATGGGGATCGAAATGAACTGTCCCAGAAGATTGATACCCAGCGTGTTGCGGATCATCGGGTCAAACTGAGAAGATGAAAACACCTGCCTGAAGTTTCGGAAGTTATTCCACTGGCTGGTAAAGATTCCTTCCCAGCCCATGGTCGCCTTGAAATTGGTAAAGGCAATGATCAGCCCAAACAACGGGATAATATTGAAGACGATCATCATGACGGTTCCGGGAAGCATCATGGTGTGCAGCTCGGTCTGCCGCCTGAACTCGTTACGAATTGCAGGCTTGCGAGTTTTTTTGGAAATGGTAATCTGCATCATGGCCTATGTTCCTCCGGCTCAGAGTACATATTGGTTGTTTCTGTCTGCCGTATCGCCGCAGCAGGGCTTCCGCGGCGATGTGGACGGTAGAAGAAGGGGGTCAGAGAAGCCGTAACTTCCCTGCCCCCCCATAGCGTTGATCAGTTGACAGGCTTTAGTTCGATGCCTCTCTTTTCCGCGTTCTCCTGAACCTTGATATTCAGGTATGCATCATAATCCTTGCGGCCCAGACGGGTCATTTCCGCCAGGAAAGCATCATACTGGTCGTTGAAAGTCTGGTCATCAGGGGCCAGAAGGATCTTAGGCAGCGTAGCCTCCAGATAGTTGTTGGTCTCAATTTCAATGAAGGTCATGTCTTCGTTTTCAGACACATATCCGGCAGGAATGTCAAAGGGAGACGCATCGTAAACCACCACATTGTCTGTCAGGCTGTAGGCCATGGTGGGGGGCATCTTGTCCAGTGAGCGATGTTCGACAGACCGGGGGAAATACCCATCCTGGAAGGCATAGAAGCCCCAGATACCGGTCACGCCATCCTCAACCTTGCCCATGCCCTCCTCGGTGCGCACAAGGCAGGGACCATCCCAAGTATAGTCGACACCCTCCACGCCATACATGTGCAGGAGCATGCCCTCGCGGCTGCTCATGTAGTCAATGAAGCGGGCGCAGGCTGCGGGATCCTTGGCATTCTTGGAAACCATGGTGTTTAGCCATCCAGTGTACATGCCGGCGCTGTAGGGCAGCACAGGCGTTGCGCCGGAATCGGGGGTAATGGCGCCAGGGCTGACCCAAACGTCGTTGAGATCCGTGCCGGAGCCCAAGGTGGTGAACGGTCCGATATAGCATGCCACACGGCCGCTGTTGGTCAGGCTGACCAAGGTTTCCTCGTCCATGATCAGATGCGTTTCTGTCAGGAAGCCCTTCTGCGCGCAATGGTTGAGAAAGGACGCGCCATCGCGGTATTCGTCGGTGTAGAAAATGCTCTGATACTGACCGTCGTCGGTCAGGGGCATGGCGCCAAAGGTGTTGCGGATGATGCCATCCATCGTCAGCCACACAGTCTGGTCGCCGTTGACCATCATGGTGTAAACAGAGGCGCCGCTGGCATTGGTCAGACCCGCGTCATTGAACTTCTGCAGAACATCCATCAGATCCTGCTCTGTCTTAATCGCGTTCACATCAATCTCCAGCTGATCCAGGTATGCCTTGCGCAGGAAGATGCCGTTGCGGTTATCATACTTGGTAGCCTTGTAGAACTCCTCGGTATCCTCATCGCAATAACCCCAGATGGATTCATACCCCTCGCTGCTCATGTGGCTGGGGTAGCAGTACCATCCACCGTCGCGGTCGATGATGCTCTGCTTCAGGTCGGCAGGGAAATGGGTAAACAGGTGCGACTCCGGTACATAGGTCTTGAGCAGCTCGTCCAAATCCCAGACCAGACCGGCAGCAATCAGTTCGGAGCGCAGGTCGCCATCACTGGTGGTGATGATGTCCGGCAGATTGCGGCTGATCATCAGCAGATTCAGCTTGGTGCTGGCATCCTCAGCGGGCATATTGAAGCTGCACTGAACGCCCGTAGCCTGCGTAATTCCGGCAAAAACCGGTTCTTCCAGATTCCACTTGCTGGGCAGTGCAGCGTAATCCATGAACCATTCCAGCGTGACTGTTCCTTCTGCTACCGCGAATGCGGGCAGGAGCAGTGTGACAAGAGAAAGGAGCAACAACCAGGATGTAACCTTCTTCATGGGATCCTCCTCCACAATTTCATCCATATAGCATATGGATGTTTTCTGACCACATTATACAACCACTATGGGCCGAAAACAATATCCGATGATTGGCTCCCAATGATCGGATCATTGGACGATGCAGCCCATCTCATACTTTCTAAACGATTATTAGGGTGTGTTTCTAAAATGAGACCGGTGCAGTTTCGAGCAGATTTTCTTGCAATTCAAGGATGAAAACCGAAGGTTTACTGGCGGCAAATCGAGGTTTGAAGACGCGGAAGTGCAAGAAAAGATGCCGAAAAAGCTGTCGGGCGAATTTAGAAACACACTATAGAAACAGATTAGTAGCAGTGATTGTCTTCGCAAGAAGCGGAAGGGAGACGATCCATCTGCTTACGGTATTGAGCCGGAGTCATACCGCACATGCGCTTGAACAAGGTGTTGAAATGAGCATATTCATGGTACCCAACCATATGGGCAACCTCCAGCACCGTTTCATCGGTGCTGCGCAGCAGTTTTTTGGCGCAGTCGATCCGCTTTTCCGCAATAATATCGGTATAGGTTTTTCCCGTCTTCTTGCGGATCAGGGTGGACATATAGCTGGCATTGAGATAAAAGCTGGCTGCCAAATCGCTGATGCGGATATCTTCTGCATAGTGGAGATCAATATAATGCATAATGCGCCGCATCAGACGGCTGCTTTCATCAGAAGCGTCATCCCCGTGCTGGGCCGCATGAAGCTCTGACGACAGATCCTCCCATGTGCCGCCACTGCTGACATACTGATACAGATCCAGATTTTCCAGAAAGGAAAGCTCAGAGAGACCGTGGGATGCGCACAGGGAAGCCGCTCGATGGATCAGCAAATCCATCTGGTCAATCTGCATCCGCTGCCTGCTGCAAAGAAGCGAATCCAGCGCCATGGTGGCTCCAGCCACGTTCTTCACGGACACAAACGCATGGATAGACTCCAAGTGTTGAAGTGTATCGTTCTGCAACCACCTGTAATATTGCACAGGCGTCGATATGTGCCAGAACTGTGCCGTCAGGACAGCGAGGATGCTCTGCCGGTACATCGTAAAGAACGCGGCGCTTGTTGGACAGCTTTCGCTGATTCCTACCCGTTCGGGAATTCCAATCATCAGCCGCTTGTAGACCGCCTGCGAGCCTGAAAAGCTTCCGTCTGAAAAGCAGAATACCGTAATCAGGTTACATCCTGTGAGAAAGGCAATCAGCAGCTCATCCTCCTGCTGATGAACCAGCGCATGCGAAATCACAACAGGCTCGTTATACTGAAATGTCATGGCGCAGGCCTTCTGAAAGGGAACCTGCACACACAAATCTTCCATGCAGTCTGCAATGCTTCGGGTATTCGATTCATCAAAAAAGCTGAAGTAGAAGCTGCAGGAAAGCGCACGGGCCTTCTTTTGCATATTTTCCTGATAGCGGCGCAGCATCTGATCCAAGTCGCCCGGTGTGATCTGCTTGAGCAGAAAGTCAAACACACCCAGCCGCAGCGCCTGTTGGGCATACTTCAAATCGCTGTAGCCTGTGATCAGGATCACTGTGGTGCGCGGCATTTCCAATGCGATGCACCTGGTCAGTTCCAGGCCATCCATTCCGGGCATGCGGATATCGGAAATCAGCAGGTCAGGCTTTTCCCTTCGGCACAGATCCAGAGCTGACAGTCCGTCATAGGCCATTCCGCAGATTTCGCACTGATAATCAGCCCAGCAAATCATCTGGCTTAGCCCGTACAGCGACCACTTTTCATCATCAGCCAGCACTACTCGATACATGCACTTGACTCCTTCCTGATGACGGGCAGCTTGATTTCAACAGCCATCCCCTGCGATTCCTCCGTGAAGAAGCGGAGTGACGCGTCTGAACCATAATGCAGGAACAGCCGCCTGGCGATATTGGTGATACCCACCCCCGACTGATTTGGTGCCTCGCTGACCTCCATATGCTGCATGGCCTCCACCTGGGCGTTCAGTTCCGCTATCTTCTGAGGTGACGCGCCGACGCCGTTGTCCACAATCCGGATGGTCAGCAGGTTGTTGTTTTCATGCGCCCAAACATGCACATAGCCCTTGCCCACCACATGCTCCAGACCATGCAGAACCGCGTTTTCCACAAGCGGCTGCAGCAGCATGCGGATCACCATACACTGGTACAGCCCCGGATCAATATGGTCAAGGATCGTGATACGTCCGTCAAAGCGATAGCCGATGATGGTTGCATAGCTCTGCATATACTGTAGCTCTTCCTCTATTGTCACGAAGTTGCCGCCCTTTACCGCATAGTGGAACATGCTGGACAGTGACTGGCTGATGACCACAATCTCCATGGCGTTATGCATATAGGCGATGCCACGAATGCAGTCAAACGTATTATACAGGAAATGCGGGTTAACCTGATTGCGGTAGGCAATGATTTCCATCTGCTGCTGCGCTGTTTTTTCATGTAGCATTCTGGTCTGGGAAGCCAACACCTCTTCGCTACTCTTTTCAATCTTATCCAGCATTTCATTGAGAACATCCATGACCATGCACATTTCATTGTTGGGTTTGGATTGGGGGGTCAAACGCTGATGAATGTCCGAGTTTTTGGCCATGAACTGCTGTAGATCATTCAGGGGCAGGATGATCTGCTTGTTGAAAAAGTGCTTCAGCCAGAAGAACAGCACCAGCAGCAGGGCGACAATGATCCCTATGATGATGACAACAGGCTTCATGTTGTCTGATATGCTTCTGTTGCTGATGATGCTGTGCAATTGCCAGCCTGTATGCTGGATGACCGACGAAATAGAGTCGCCTGACGCCATACGATGCCGGAAGCTGTCTTCCTCCACCGGCTGATTGGAATAAATCATGTTCCCCTGCTGATCGGTAAAGGCAATCAGGGTGTCCTCTACATGGTCGCTTTGTTCTACCAATTCCTTCAGGAGCCCGTCGCCGATGGTAATCGCGAGATAACCGATTTTTACCTTGATTACGCTGTCTACGCGACTGTCGCGGTAGATCGGATAGACAAGCAGAAGCGCCGTCGCCTTGTCCTGCTCAACCACATGATACTGCGGTGTGGATATCCGATAGCAGTCCTCGGGAAGAGGTTCAACCCCAAAGAGGTTGTTGCCTGAGCTAAGCAAGTAGGTCAGCTCATTATCATACAGGCCGATGCCGATGATCGCAGGGCTGCACGCAAAAGCGACAGCAAAGGATGTTCGCACAGGCTTGTGATAATCCACCAAGGGAAAAGTAACCTCTTTATCGGTCAAAATACTCTGCACTGCACTTGAATAAGCCATCACATAGCATACGTTTTCAAGGTTGGTCAGGGTTTGATCCATGCGTTCCAGCATGCTTTCATTCGACTTGACGACCACCTCATAGGCTGTGTTCCTCGCAATCCTTACCACCATGTACAGCGTGATTCCCAGAAGCGCGTCAATCAACAACGCGATGGCCAGAATCATGCTGAGTCCCTTCTTCAGGAAACTTTTTCCCATTCCTATGCACCCTATCATTTCTTGTTGTCAGTAGAAACCGTTGCAGCTTATACTATGGCGTGTTTCTAAAATGAGACCGGTGCAGTTTCGAGCAAATTTTCTTGCAATTCAAGGATGAAAACCGAAGGTTTACTGGCGGTAAATCGAGGTTTGAAGACGCAGAAGCGCAAGAAAAGATGCCGAAAATGCTACCGGGCGAATTTAGAAACACACGCTTAGGAAGGCAGCCATCCGCCTTCCTGAACCGCCCGGAGATGCTATCATATGAAAACCCCCTGAATCAGGTGATTCGGGATTTTCAAGGGATAACATCTCCAGACCCTGCCCATGTTCTGCGCCGCCTTGCCGCAAAAAGCCGCCGTGAGGAGGAATGCACAGGGGGATTCTCCCCTGCCGCGTGTCTCCAGACGGCGGCTCTTGCGCGCAAAGCCGCCGAGTTCTGCGATAATTACTTACGCAGGTTCAGCTTAGCGATCAGCGCACGATAACGCTCGATGTCGGTCTTCTTCAGGTACTCCAGCAGACCACGGCGACGGCCGACCATCAGCAGCAGACCACGGTTGGAGTGGTGGTCGTTGCGGTTGGTCTTCAGGTGCTCGTTCAGGTGGTTGATGCGGTCGGTCAGCAGGGCAATCTGCACTTCGGGAGAACCGGTGTCGCCTTCATGCTGGGCGTAGGTGGCAATGATTTCGCTCTTGGTCATGGAATTTCATCCTCCAAATTTTTATTTCGGGCAATGCCCGTGGGCAATCGCCTGTTCACGCAGTGCGCCGTCGGAGTCTTCGGTCGTCCGCGCAAACGGTTCGCAGACCCATCCATTATTGTATCAGATTTTTTCCCGTTTGTAAATGGTTAATTCGCGCCTTTCGGGAAAATTTCAGGCAATTTGCTGGGAAAATTAGTACGCTTTCGCGAAATACATGACCTTCTTCGCCTTTTTGCCGCAGCAGACGCAGGTATCGCCGAACCATTCCTTTTCCTGGTCAAAGGGCATATTGCGGGAGGAGGCATTGAATTTCTCCTTGATTTCGTCCTCGCACGCGCGTTCGCCGCACCACATGGCCTTCGCGAAGCCATTTTCGACTGCCGCGCCCAGTTCCTCCATGTTGTGGACGACGTGGGTCTTTTCGTCGCGGAACTTCTTCGCCTGGTCAAAGAGCGTCTGCTGAATGTCGTCCAGCAGCGCCTTCAATTCGTCCGCGTCGGACTGGAGGATGATGTGGAAGTCACCGTTGTTATCCACCAGCAGCATATCGCGCTGCTTCGACGGCTTCTTGCGGAACACCTCGTTCATGCGCACAACGTAGCCGTAGTCATCCTTGCCAAAGTAGTCGCCGCCAATCGCCACGACAGCGTTGTGCTTTTCGGCAATCGCGGAAATCTTGTTGTCCGTCCGCGCCTTGGGGTGATTCAGCCCCGTGCGGAACTGCGACGGGTCGGCAATCTTCACGCGCGCGACGTTGTAGGTCGCATCCCCAACGGTCTCCCGCCAGAGCGTGACGGTGATGGAATCATCCTGATAGCCTTGCAGCACGCCGTTTTCCTCGTCCGCCGCGATAAAGGCGTTCGGGTCGGGCGTGTAGCCAGTGTCGGTCAAGCCCATCGGCAGGGGCGTAATGACGGTTTCTTCCGCCAGCGCCGGGGTGAGCATCAGCAGAGACAGCAGCAGCGCCAAAACTTTGCGCATAGAAATTCCTCCTCGTTTCTCAGATAAACACGCGGGCATAGCAAGCAAA
>OHME01000895.1_pt1 | contig 12261 bp, 10 predicted proteins | sample 1569201 | NCBI WGS metagenome assembly OHME01 (sample SAMEA3879587, study PRJEB24766) | human gut metagenome | biome: human-associated habitat; feature: feces | place: USA | collected 1985/1987
TGCAACACCGTCATCGCCGGTTCAAATCCGGCTCGCACCTCTCAAGCGGAAGATATATGTAATATATATCTTCCTTTTTTTGTAACCTTGAATATGCTTTTTTTGTCTGTTATACTGTAGAGGTATATTGGCTATTGAAATAGTAGGAGGTGGGGTATGACTCAAATTTTAAAAGATTCAATAAAAATTGAATACAAACTTGATCAGGTTACTCCTATTAGCAAATATGAAATGAATGCCTATAATGTGCCTTTTGCAGGCAACACAAGCATGTGCAGGGAAGTGTTTGTTAAGGGGGAAAGAAAACTCGAATTCTCAATAGATGGGGATATGAGTCTTAGTAAGATAATGCAGAAACCGGTTTTCAGGGATGAACTGGTGGAATACATATTCAGCATAAGCAAGCAGCTTGTGTCAGTCATACAGAATGGACTAGCACCCGAGAAGGTAGTGTGGGATACGAATTATATGTATGTGAGATTTAGTGACTTCTCCATACAGCTTCTGTATCTTCCATTTGAAAGCAAATTTGACAAGAAGGACATTGGGGAGTTCGTGAAGAGCATCTTGTCAGAATTTGTCTATGCACACACACCAGCCATAGAATGTGCTAACCAGATAGTTGATTATTTCAACGATCACAGGGAGTTTGATGCATTTCATTTCAATGAATTCGTGTCAGATCTCAGAGCATCAAGTCAGCTCCTTATAATACAGGGTGAAAAGGGCAAGAGTAAGGTACTCACTTCAAATGACAATAATAAAGAGCTTGCAATCCACAAAGCCGAGGAGGCAGCCAGAAAGGCTGAAGAGGCAAGAATGCAGGCCGAGAATGAGGTAAAGAGACAGATAGAGGAAGCAAAGTATCAGGCGGAAGTTGCCAGACAGGCAGAGGAGACCCGTATGAAGGCCGAGGCGGCAAGGGTCGAAGCCGAGATATGGAGACAGAAGGTCACTGCTGAGGCAAAGGATTATGAGCAGACAGCGGTACTCACAGCTCAGGATATGTACTCATATCAGGGCAATTCCGATGACAGTGAGAGGCTTAAGGCTGAAGAAATGTTCAGGAATGCCGAGGAGGAGCGAATCAGGGCAGAGAAGGTTTCATCGCAGTATGCAGATGAGATAAGACGTGCCAGAGAGCAGGAGATGCATGCTGAGGAGGCTAGAATGCAGGCAGAATTTGCAGCCCGCAAGAATGCTGAGGAGGCTAAGAGACAGGCAGGCCTTGCAAAGCTCAAGGCGGAGGAAGCCAAGAGACTTAGCGAGCAGCCGGATGAGGAGCCACCTACAACACTGTTCAGCAACAGAACACTTGTCACAGGCAGCAAGCCGACCCTCACCAGAAAGACTACGGGTGAGAGCGTTCAGATTAATAAACAGGTATTCTGTATTGGCAAGGCTGATCAGGGTGTTGACTATAAGGTAACAGGAAACAAGTCTATAAGTAGAAGACACGCCTATATCACCAGTATCAATGGAACACATTATCTGAGAGATAACAACTCAACAAACCATACATTCCTGAACGGAACTCAGGTGTACAGCAATGTTGATGTGGCTATCCCTGATAACAGTGTGATAAGGCTTTCAAACGAGGAGTTCATATTCAGGATAAATTCTTAAATATGGAGTTCGATAAATGTAATAAATCAGGTTGATCCGTAAGGATGGAGGAAGAGATATGTATTGTGATAATTGTGGTTGTGAATTGGGGGAGAACGTAAGAAAGTGTCCTGTCTGTGGAAAAGAATTTCCTTTGATAGAGCCGGAAGTTGACGACAGCACAACTGTGCTTACAAGTGAGCCGGATGTCGATGAGGACGATGACAGCACAACTGTCCTGACAGGCGGAACACAGGGCATGCCTCAGATGATGCAGCAGCCACAGGGTAATCCTGTGCCACCGCAGCAGCCTCAGATGGGAATGCCACAACCTCAGATAATGCCACAGGAAGGCGCCGATATAATGATAAAGAAAAAGGGCGAGAAGAAGGGTATGAGCAAGGGTGCAAAGGCCGCACTCATAGCTATACCAGTGGTTATCGTCATCGCTATAGGCGTCCTTGCATTTATATTTGTTCCAAAGTTTAGAAAGTATAACGAGGCCAACGACCTCATGGACCAGGGAAAGGTTGAAGAGGCCGTGACACTGTATAAGGATCTTGGAAAATTCAAGGATTCCTATACAAAGGCAAACGGAGACGCTTATTATGAGTATGCCGAGGGTCTTGAAAAAGAAGGCAAGAACCTTGAGGCGGCTGAATATTATAAGAAGTCAGGCAATAGCAGAAAGGCTGCAGAGAACTACAGCAAGTCATCTGACGGTGACGAGGAGAGTTTCAGCAGCGATGACGCATTTGATAAGGCTTATCAGTGTTATTACAATGCGGGAATGGATCAGATGAATGCGGCATCCTACGATGCAGCCATAGATGCATTCAACAACGCAGGCTCATACAAGGATGCATCGGACAAGGTTATCGAGTGTACATATAAGAAAGCGGAGGCACTTATAACAGCCAAGAAGTACGATGACGCCATCAGTATTCTGTCAACCATAGAGGAGTACAGCGATTCCCAGACTCTTCTTGCAAAGTGCTATTACAACAAGGCATCAGAGCTGCTCGACAGCGGCAAATATGACGATGCGTATGATATGTACATGAAGTCAGAATTTGATGACTACAAGAACAAGGCCAGTGAGTGTACATACAAGAAGGCAGAGCAGTATTACAAGAACAAGGATTACGAGAATGCCATCAAGAGCTATGATAAGGTGGACAAGGATTACAAGGACTGTGTAGCTGAGAAAGACAAGTGTTATCAGGCACTTGGAGCCCAGGCATACAAGGACAAGGAATACAAGAAGTCAGTTGATTACTATGAGAAGGTAGTCAAGACTGATGTGTCCAAGAAGATAGCAAATGGAAAGCTTGCATTTGCAAATGCAAATAAGAACGCAGCCAATGAGACTACAATGACATATCTCGGAGAACTCAGATACGACGGCAACGAGAAGGCTCAGAAGCTGTATTCAGAGCTTGTGAAGTGGAATATAGAATCATTTGTAAACAGCAGTGAAAAAGATCTTGATAAGGGATCTAACAGCATCAAGACAAAGGATGGATCAGATATATATATTCATACGTCATTTGGATTTGACGGTGATGACTCTATGAAGATATCGGGATACGTTGTGTATGCGGATGGAAACAAGTCTGACGTCATAACATTCTCAGATCCTGTGGTTGACGGCTGGTCAACATGGGTCAAGATATCAGGTGACAGTGCACCTAAGGGTGTAACATATCTGTATCTTCAGAACGAGACGACCAAGAAGATCATAGAGGTATATCCGTTCACAATAAAGTAAAGAGACAGGGTGATATATGTGATAAACAGACCTGAATTGCTGGCTCTGGAATTCTACAAGTCGCGGCCTTTTAAGGGCAGTGACAAGGGTATCCGTTACATGATACAGAAGGATGTTGTGGAGATTGAGCCGGAGGGTGAAAAAGATCAGACAGAGGAAGATGCACCGAAGGAGACAAAGACTGTACTCACGGCATTTATATGGCCGGAGCCATTCTGTTTTGAGGTCACACCGGATGAACAGAAGGGATCGAAGCAGTTTGATTTTTCCGAGGAAGGATTGTGTGAGGCCATAGCCTGGTTGAATGAAAATCATGATACATATGCACAAAAAAAACAATAGTAAACTACTTAAAAGAATAATTGGAATAACAGCGACTGTCATCATTCTGATGGCAGCAGTTGTTGCAATTATTTTTTTTCATCTTATGAGAAAACCTCAGATAAAGCTTGTGGAGGCCATGGTAAATACCATCAATTCTTCCAGAGAGTCGGAGATGAATCAGCAGTATGGCACATTTGACATGGGTATGAACATGATAAATGGCAGTCAGAGCTTTTCATTTGAGGATAATTCTGATCACAGCGTTGACATATCGCTGAAGAGAAGTGCTTCGGATCACAATTTTCTTGCGGAGGCAGGAGTTGATGACAAGACATTCAAGCTCTATGCAAATAAGAGGACTTCTCTCATATATATAGATGATATGGCAATCAGAATACAGTACGCTGACAATCTCATCACGAACATGAGCAATTCTCAGGTGGTATCACTGCTTGGGATAGACAGCGACACAGTGTACTCATTTGGCACTGCCTATGAGAACTGTATGAGGATGGCTGCAAATAATTATGCGGACATCAACGGTGACGATATCCAGACAGATATTATCCAGAAGACACTTAAGTATTTCTTCAATATGGAGGGTACGAGTGAGGGAAAACAGACTGTGGTTACTGGGGATAGTACACAGGACTGCAAGGTGTACTCGGTCATCTTCAATGTGGATGATTTCTATAGTTATCTGGATGAATGTTTTGGCACACATGATATAGATCTTCAGGAAGTGTATGACATGTTTGGCAAATACATACCGGAGATAGATACCATTGACAATACGGCAGAATTGGTACATGATATAAAGCAATTTGTGGATGAAATGTTAGACGGCAGGGATATCACGCTCTATTTTGCTGTGAACAGTAAAAATGAGCTGGTCAAGCTGTATGCGGATCATGTGTCCGACAGGAATATGAGCATGTCGCTGACATTTTACGGAGACAAATATACAGCACAGTCGTATGAGTTCATTGTTACTGACAATTCTGACAACCATCTTGTGATAAAAAAGAGGGATGTGAGCAGTGACGGAGAGACAGGAGTGGTGTTTGATGTGGATATATCGGCAGCCGATCTCATGGATTCCATGAAGCCTGTCAGTATAAGTGCATCGCTGGAGCTTAGATTGTCTGGAAGTGATGCAATTCTCGGTATACAGGTTGGAGATGCCGTGTTCAGAAAAAATGCGGAGATCACCGGATATGATAAGGGTAACAGCATTAATCTTGCGTGGAGCGGGGACAGTGATGGAAGCATGCATATCGGCTGTGATTCAGGAGCGATAGAGAAACCGGAATACAGGGACAGCCTGGATATATTTGACACAGATGTGATAAGTGCGTATAAATTTATAAAAGAGATAATGAACAGATAGATGGAGATTTGTATATGAGTGATACATCAGTTGTGGATAACTCCACGGGCAAAGAAAAAAGCAGATATACATCGGGAACCATATATAAGATGATAATTGCTATAACGTTCCTTCTGGCATTTGGACTGATAATGATATTCAGCGCATCCAGTTACGGCACGGCTGCCAGCAATTTCAGAAGCCAGTTGGTGTTTATCGTTTTCGGAGCATTGGCAATATGGGGATTGGCGTTTTTCCCATACGGTCTGTATAAGAAGCTTACATGGCCTGCATATTTTCTGTCATTGATACTGACATTTTTACTTCTCACGCCATTGGGAGTAAATGTAAATGGTGCGACGAGATGGATCCAGATCCCTCACATACCATTCAGAATCCAGATCGCTGATATAGTGAAGACTCTCATGATCATATTCATAGCTTCATTTATAAGCAGCAAATGGAGAGAGATGCACAAGTGGCAGACTGTCATAATACTGTGGGTGCTTGTGGGACTCCAGGCGGGACTTCTGCTCGTCATATCCACAAACCTGAGTTCGTGTCTGGTCGTTCTTGGAATATGTTACTGTTCAACATTTATAGCCAGCAAGAACTGGAAACTGCATTTGGGAATATTGCTGATAGCTGTGGTGGTGGCGGTGGTCTATGTGAAGGTAGCCACGAGCTACCTGCCTACGGAGGAAGAACTTCTGTCAAATGACAACTTCCGTGCAAAGCGAATCCTGGGATGGCTGTACACAGAGAAATATGAGAAGAGTGCAGGATATCAGGTCATACAGTCGCTGTATGCCATAGGAAGCGGATCTTTCTTCGGCAAGGGACTTGGAAATGGAACACAGAAGCTTTCGGCTATACCGGAGGCCCAGAATGATATGATCTTCGCGATAATCTGCGAGGAGCTTGGTGTGGCAGGAGCAATCATGTTATTTCTTCTGTATGGCTATCTGTTATACCAGATGTATGTTATAGTTAAAGAGTCATCGAACGTATTTGGAAGCATGATGGTCATAGGTGTGATGGTACACCTTGTATGCCAGATAGTGATCAACGTAAGCGTTGCGACAAATGTAATTCCGAATACAGGTGTTACTCTTCCTTTCATAAGCTCGGGAGGTTCCGCACTTCTCATGACCATGGTCGAGTGTGGTATGTGTATAGGAATCAGAAGGCAGCAGACGAGAAGAGTGTATCAGAAGCATTTGAATGAATAAAATCCATGTGAGGAATAAGAGAGGTAGTATATGGTAAAGTTTAGAAAAATTGCGTTTTTGACAATGGCAGCAGTATTGTTGTCAACTTGTGCGACAGGAATCTCAAATCTGTCAGAAAGCAGGGTCGGCGGACAGTACACGGTGTACGCTGCGGAGGCTCAGGCTGATGCCGGAGAGAGTGTTGCGACATTGACGGATGCAACTGCCACTGTGAAGAATAAGAAGGGCTGGTATACCGAGAACGGTAAGACATATTATTACGATGAGAACGGCAAGGCGTTAAAGAGCAAGTTCCTTACATACAAGGGCGACAAATATTATTTTAACAGATATGGCCGCATGGTGAGAGGACTTAACAAGATCCAGAATAATTACTATTACTTCAGAACAAATGGCAAGGCACTGGTGAATACCTGGAAGAAAATAAAGGGTAAGAAGTATTACTTTGGTTCTGATGGAAAAGCCTATAAGGGTGCACATAAGGTAAAGAATAGCAAGTATTACTATAATTTCTCAAGTAATGGTTATCTTGCGGAGGGTGTCAGAAAGATAAATGGCGTGACATACAGATTTGGTTCCAATGGAAAGCCATATACAGGATGGTATACTACAAAGCTTGGAAACAGACAGTATTACAGCGCTTCAGGTGTTGCATACAAAGGACCTAAGAAGGTAAATGGCAAGCTGTATCTGTTTGACAAGAATGGTGCACTGGTGAAGGGCAGAGGCTGGAAATATTACAACGGCAAGCGTTATTTCGTAAGCGTCAAGGGAACATTACTCACCGGATACAGATATGTGGATGGAGCATACTATTACTTCAGTAAGAGAGGTGCCATGTACAGAAGCAAGTGGGCATATGCGAATGGATATAAGTTCTATTTCAACAGAGGTGGCAAGAGACTCACAGATGTTGATAAGATCCTCGGAAAACAGGATTCCTATGAGATAAAGGTCAACAAGACCACAAATGTTGTGACTGTATATGCAAAGGATGGCAACAAGGGATATATCATTCCGGTAAAGGCATTTGTATGTTCAGGCGGTGACACAACACCTCTTGGAACATTCTGTACCCCGGCAAAGGGAAGATGGTGGACACTGATGGGGCCATGCTATGGACAGTGGGATACACTTATAACAGGTGATATACTTTTCCACTCTGTGTATTACGGAGAGGAGGATCCTACCACATTATCAGTCAGCGCTTATAACATGCTCGGAACGACATGCTCACACGGATGTATAAGACTTAAGGCAGGAGATGCAAAGTGGATATATGATAACTGCGATCTTGGAACAAAGGTAACTATATTCGAGAGCAATAAGAGCGGCCCGTTCCCTAAGCCTACATCAGTTCAGCTTGATTACAGCCATACATGGGATCCTACAGATCCAACCATGGCATACAAGTGTAGAGAGAACGGATGTCATAAGGGAATAGCATGGTAATATCGTGTTCAATGTGGAGAGAATAGATATATGAAAAAAGCGTCGTGGATGGACATGGGCAGAAAATATATATTATTTATGATTGCGGTCATCTGTTTTGCAGGTATCTGCATGGGATGCGGGAAGGTGGATGACGGTCAGGAGGAGAGTACCGGTATCCAGATAAAGAGCGGTGATGTTGAATCCGCGGAGGATATGGCTCAGATAGGAGTGTATCTCGATGTGGATAAGAACAGTTCCGAGATAACGGATGTGAAGTACAAGATATCCGGTGACATAGGTATCGTGAGTTTCAGGTACAGCGGAGTGAAGGTTGAACTCAGAGGCTCCTGCAAATACGAGATGTACGATCTGGCGGGCGTTGAGAACACCAGCAATGGTGACATGATAACCGGCAACATCCAGGGATACAGTGCTACTTATTACACTCTGAATCCCGGACGTATAGCTTTCTGGAGCGATGGAACAATTAACTATTCGCTATATATATACGTCACAGCCAGTGATGAGGTACTCAATGAAGTGCTGTCACATATAGTATTTGAGAACAGATATACGGACAGGGCTGATGTCCAGCAGCAGATAGAGACGGACAGCAGAGCATTTGCTGAGAAGATCGTGAAGGTGTTCAATGATGAAGATCTTGAGACCATGAAGGATATGGTTTTATATCCTCAGGAGACAAGTGGTGGACAGTCCATAGCAAATGAAAATGAGCTGTTGAATGTTGATAAGAAGGCGCTGTTCACTGACATTCTTATGAAGGCTCTGAACGATGAGAATGCACTGGATAATCTGAGAAAAACCAACGACGGCTCCGAATATGTAATTGGAACAAACTATAAAAATGTACATTTCAGACTGAACGACGATGGACAGTTTGTCATCACAAAAATAAATAACTGATATTTATCCCCTGCACATAAGGGCAAACTGATATGTGCAGGGGATTTTTCTGTTTAAAAATACTGAAAAAGTTCTATTTGCCACGAATAAGTTCAGAATGTGATAAGTATGGGAGTATAGTGGGAAAATTTAGAGGACGATTCGCGTTGAGACTGTGTATTAAAGTCCTTAGAATTGTATCAGGACAGGAAATAACTTAAGACAGGACCTGATCTGAGACAAGGAGGAGATATACACGATGACAGAGAGAGTTTACAGTATAAGTGAGGCAGCAGCCAAGGTTGAGGTTGAGTCACATGTGCTTAGGTATTGGGAGGAAGAGCTTGAGATCGATATCAAGAGAAATGACATGGGTCACAGGTGCTACAGTGAGAAGGATGTAAAGATACTTCAGAGGGTTAAGACTTTGAAGGATAAGGGGATACAGCTCAAGGCGATAAAGGATATGGTTCACAGAATGTATGAACTTCTTGACGAGGGAGAGAGCACAGAGGAAAAAAATGCGGATGATGCGGTGGCGGAGCTTATCGCAGAGAGAGAAAATACAGAGAAGAAGACCATAGAAACCATAAGGGTGAGCAGCGATGTGGGGGATGATTCAAGAATAGTTGATTTCAAGATGGCACAATTCCAGAATATCATGGACAAGATAATCAGCAACTCCATAAAGGACAACCTTAAGGTGATAACACAGTCAGTGTCCGCTGCGGTGTCCGATGACGTGGTAAAACAGATGGATGTGCTGATGAAGGAGAAGGAGGATCAGGAGGAAGCGAGATACAGAAAGCTTGACGCCACCATAAGAGAACTTCAGCAGACCAGACAGGAGGTTGCGGCAACGGAGATAAAGAGGAAGAAAAAGGGCATTTTCAGAAGAAAACAGAGAGAGAGTTTATAAAAACTTCACACACTAACAATAGGGATTAATGCTATAATTAGCGCTAGTAAGATGGGAGTTAACACGAATGAAGATTACTAAGAAAGTTAAGATAGCGATAATTTTTATATGGATAGCAGCGATATTGTCCATGGTTATAGGTACGGCTATCATAGGGCGATATTTTATCACTGGAACTTATGGCCGTAATCACTCACTGCAGCTTATATATTCGGAGGACGATCCGGTCAATGATGTGTACAAATCTCTGTCCACATTGCGTGAGGAAGTTATAAGCAAGGTGAAGAAGGATCCTTCATACTATACAACCCAGGATAATGCAGATGCCCTGGATGAAAAGAGCTCGGTATTAAATACTCATATAGCAGTGAAGAAGGATGGAGAGTACATATATAGTTCCGTTGATCCTTTTTCTGAGAGCCTGAAGGAGCAGTTAAAGAGAAATGATAACAGTTCGAATATCAATGCGATAGATGGTGATTCGATTGATACCGGAAATAACAGTGATATAAAGGTTCAGGAATATCTCATAACCCAGCCGTCATTCTATCTGTGCAACCAGGTATCATATGTGCTGGATGGAAGTCAGGTAGATATTTACATGCTCACATATTATGGTAATTATATGGCGAAGTTCAGGGGAACCATCATGGGTTATTCCATACTGATGGTTCTAATGATGATGCTCCTGAGCGGTGTCGTGGCATTCCTTGTATACCAGCAGTTTGTGAATCCTCTTGTCAAGCTCAAGGAGGCAGCAGAGCGTATGGGCTCAGGCAACCTTGACGAGAAGATAGACTTTGGCGATAACAGAGTCGATGAGGTTGGTGAGCTCTGTGAGTCATTTGAGGATATGAGACAGAAACTGTCAGACTTTACCAAGGCGAAGATGAGATATGAGGAAGAGAACAGGCAGCTCATAAGCAATATATCACACGATCTCCGTACTCCTATCACGACCATCAAGGGTTATGTGGAGGGAATCATGGATGGAGTTGCAGATACCCCTGAGAAGCAGGAGAGATATCTGAAGATGATATACAGCAAGGCAAATGAGATGGACAGCCTCATCAATGAGCTTTCACTGTATACGAATATCAACAACAACGCCATACCATATGAGTTCCACAGGGTATCGGTGAAGGATTATTTTGATGACTGTATGGAGGAGGTATATACGACGCTCCTTTCCAAGAACATGACGCTCACATACAAGAACTATTGTGATGACGATGTGAAGGTCATAGTTGATCCTGACCAGCTCAAGAGGGTCATCAACAACATAATTACAAATGCCATCAAGTATACCGATAAGGAATATGGACAGATAGATATCAACATATATGACAATGACGCGGAGGTTAAGGTATCCATAAGCGACAATGGCCGTGGAATAGATTCAGAGAGCCTGCCTCATATATTTGACAGAATGTACAGAGCTGACAGCGCAAGACAGTCAAGAGGCGGAAGTGGTCTTGGACTTGCTATATGCAAGAAGATCGTTGAGGAGCACGGCGGCAACATATATGCCACAAGCCAGCTTGGTGTCGGAACAACGATAGTATTTACCCTGAAGAAGTATATTCCAAAGGTTGAGGAGATCGAGGGAGATACTTCTGACGCCAGCGGTGAACAGCAGGCAAATGTAAAAAAGGATACACAGAAAAAAGATGATCAGAGAAAAGACAATCAGAAAAAGGATGGTCAGAGAAAAGGATCATTGCAGATCATAAATTCACTAAAGAAAAGGAGAGATACAGATGAGTAAGATATTGATCATAGAAGATGAGCTTAGTATTGCAGAGCTTGAGAGAGATTATCTGGAGCTCAATGATTTCGAGGTAGAGATAGAGACAAATGGACTTAAGGGTCTTGAGAAGGCATTGGATGAGGAATACAGTCTTATCCTTCTGGATCTCATGCTCCCTGAGGTGGATGGATTTGAGATATGCCGACAGATAAGGGAGAAGAAGGATATTCCGATCATCATGGTAACAGCCAAGAAGAATGATATAGACAAGATCAGAGGTCTTGGTCTGGGAGTTGACGACTATGTCACAAAGCCATTCAGTCCAAGTGAGCTGGTGGCAAGAGTCAAGGCGCACATATCCAGATACGAGAGACTTGTTGGTTCAACGGCACTCAAGAATGACGTCATCGAGATCAGAGGTCTTAAGATAGACAAGACGGACAGAAGAGTGTATGTTGATAACGAGGAGAAGGTATTTACGAATAAGGAGTTCGATATACTGTGCTTCCTTGCCAGCAACCCAAACAAGGTATTTTCCAAGGATGAGCTGTTCAGCAAGATATGGAATATGGACAGCATAGGAGATATAGCCACGGTTACTGTTCATATCAAAAAAATCAGGGAAAAGATAGAATACGACACGTCAAAGCCGCAGTATATAGAAACCATCTGGGGCGTGGGATACCGCTTCAGAGTGTAGAAGGCATTGTAGAACAGAACAGGAGGTAACTATGGGAAAACAATATTGGAAACCGGGAAATATGTTATATCCGCTTCCGGCAGTGATGGTAAGCTGCAGGCGGCAGGGAGAACGGCCGAATATTATCACCGTAGCATGGAGCGGAACCGTAAACACGGATGTGCCGATGTTATATATATCCGTCCGTAAATCACGCTATTCCTATGATATTCTCAGGGAAACAAGAGAATTCGTGGTCAATCTGGTAAATAAGG
>OHME01000897.1_pt1 | contig 12181 bp, 10 predicted proteins | sample 1569201 | NCBI WGS metagenome assembly OHME01 (sample SAMEA3879587, study PRJEB24766) | human gut metagenome | biome: human-associated habitat; feature: feces | place: USA | collected 1985/1987
AACAGATTGAAAGGAGAAATTTATGTTAAATTCATCTGGCCAATCAAACTCTTGCCGCATAATTTATTTCGCCGGCGGTTGTTTCTGGGGCGTGGAGTATATGCTGGGTAAGGTGGACGGAGTGAAGAGCATTCGTTCGGGCTATATCGGCGGCCATACCGAGAATCCTACCTACGAGCAGGTGTGCAGCCATAAAACGGGTCATGCCGAGGCCGTCGAAGTCGAGTTCGATCCTTCGAAAGTCTCTTACGAAACTCTTGCCAGGCTCTTTTTCGAGATACACGATCCGACCCAGCTCGACGGACAGGGACCCGACTTGGGCGATCAGTATCGGTCGGAGATTTTCTATACTACCCCTGAGCAGAAGGAGGTTGCCGAACGGCTGATCCGTATCCTGAAGGAGAAGGGATATAGCGTGGTGACCGACGTAACTCCGGCTTCCCGCTTCTGGCCGGCTGAACAATACCACCAGAACTACTACAACCGTAAAGGTACGCAGCCGTACTGTCATCGTTACACCAAACGGTTTTGACGGACGGCGTTCGTGAATAGTCGGCAGGGTGGAGTTTCGCTGTGTCGGTCGGCGTTCGGGTACGGGAAGACAGGAACCGGGAATTGTTGTACTAATGCTGAAAATACGTTTTCTTTTTTAGCGGACGTTGCTCTGCGAGTAACGAATACCCCCTGCCGGAATCGGCAGGGGGTGTTTCTGTATGGTCCTAATCCGTCGGGGGCGGGTCCGGGCCGGCTGTTGTACTTCGGCGAACCTATGCCTGTTCCCGATGTTCGCTTTTTCCGATATTCGGGACGGATCGCCTTGTCGATAGCGGGTGGAACTCCGAACGGCTTATGCTTTCGGATGTGTGTCTTGCACCTCCTGTTTTTCTACATCGAACGGGTTGCTTTGCGTGACGGTCGTATGCCAGGGGATTCCGATCAGTGTCGATAGATCGACTTTGGCGGATTCGATGTAGCTGCTCAGGATCATATCGCGGGCGTCTGCGTTCTGGAACGGATAGAGTTCGAACGCCGGCAATACGGAAACGAAGTGTTCCATGATTTCTGCCTGGATGGATTCGTAACTCGGCCAGTTTTTGTTCGAGGAGAAGCAGTAGATCTGTACCGGAAGGCCGTTGGCTACTGGCGGCAGTGTCCGCACCATCAGCAGCAGTTCTTTGCTGACGAAAGGATGGTGTCGCAGATACATCGACATGTAGGCCCGGAACAGACCGAGATTCGTGTCGATAGTTCCGTTCACCAGCCCTTCTGGATTGTCCGTATTGGCGACTTTTCCATCGGCTGCCTGCTTCTGTTTTTCGGTTATGAATTGTGCCAGTTCTTTGTCGAAGGCTTTCATTTTCTCCAGAAATTCCGGCGTGCACGGTTTGATGTAATCGAGTTTCAGGGTATATTCGCGCATGATGCGCCGTCCGCCCGAGTCGGTCATGCCCCGCCAGTTGATGAACGAACCCGAAACCAGCGAATAGGGTGGGACGGTTACGATCGTGTTGTCGAAGTTCTGAACCTTCACGACATCCAGGGATATGTCGATAACGGTGCCGTTTATGTTGTTCTGCGGCATTTCGATCCAGTCGCCGATGCGCAGCATGTCGTCTTCGGAGATCATTACGCCTGCGACCAGTCCCAGAATAGTATCCTTGAACACCAGCATCAATACGGCTGTGAAAGCACCCAGTCCCGTAATCAGGTTGAGCGGCGATTTGTTGATCAGGATCGAAATGATAACGATCACGACGACGCAGTAGAAAACCACGCGGAATATCTGGATAAAGCCCTTCATCGGGCGGTTTTTCAGTTGCTTGTTCTTTTTCAGCTCATCTCCGACCGTGTTCAGTATGGCATTTACGGAGATAATCAGGGCGATGAAAAAATAGATCCAGGTGATCTTCTCGCTCAGGATGAACCAGGCGGAATCTTTGCTGAAAGCGAATGGCAGCAGGGCGGAAACCATCAGTGGCGGAATGATGGCCGTCAGCTTCCGAAATACGCCGTATTTGAACATCGATTCGAAGAATCCGACGCGTTTGCGTTTCAGAATCTTTTTCGCCAGATGCACCAATACGGCGTGGACGATTCCCGCGACGATGAATGCGATAATCACGATTACGATCAGAAACAGGAGTTCGTCCATTTTGTCGAGCATATGGGACGGAATGCCGATCCAGGCGAGGAATTTTTTGATTCCGAACAGGATGGTCAATGCAAAGTCGTTTGTATTCATAAACGGTTGGAAAAATCGAAGTTTGTCGTGTGTGGATTCGTCATTTCGAATCTTATCTTAATTATTATGCAATAATTATTCCTAACGAGGATCGGTCGGGCTATAAGTCGGAGTGTTCGGTTAAAAGATGAGAAATCTGCGGCTTAAAGATGTTTTGCTGCAGATAATAAAGGAGTATTTTGGTTTTTCTGATATTCATTGAAATTAAAAAGATCGCAGGGATTTTGAGTATTATAGTACGTGTATGTCTAATATTTGTTTTTTTCAAAAATAAATAGAATTTGATCGGATGATTTTTGTCTGTTTTGTTGTTTTTACTTTTCTATTTGTTGCTTTTTTCGGGGGGGGGAAATTGAGCTTGGATTTCCATGACCTTTTTTATAATTTAAATTTCGAAAAGGAGAAATTGCTTCTAAAGGATCTCTTCGAAGGTTGTTTAATTTTAAATTATTATTGTTATGAACTTGTTTTTACGTTTTTTGTTCATGGGAGCGGTTTGCCTGCTTCCTTTGGTCGGTTGTAGCGACGATGATACCGAGGGAACGGGGCCAGAGCCGACGTCTGACTTTCAATTCGAGACTTTGGAGCTGACGCAAGGTTCGTTCAAGGTGAAGATAACTCCCGAAGACAAGAATATGACTTACTTTTTCGGAGTGCTCGAAAAGTCGGATTTCAGCCAGCTTGAAAATCTTGAGAGTTTGCAGGCAGCAAACATCGAAAATATAAAAGCCCTCGCGGAGGCTAATGGAGTCGGGGTCGAGGAGTTCTTGCTGGAGGCATTGCTTAAAGGAGAGCAGGAGTGGAAATATAATACGCTTGTTCCGGAGACCGATTATGTCTTTTACGCCTATGGATTATCGACCGAATTGGAGATTCTTACGACTGTCAATACTTATGAATTCAAGACATTGGTCGTCGAGCAAGTAGAGGTGAATTTCAAGATTACGGCTTCGGACGTGACGCCGACGTCGTTTACGCTGAATGTCGAGCCGGACCGAACGGATTGCGTATATTATTACGACATTCTTCTCCCTGCCGTATATATGGATTACTGTGGAGGTGATCCGGCAAATTTACCGGCTTTTGTCGAGAACTATCTTGCAGAGTGGAAAAAAACCGAGCAGTATGCGACTTACACGTTGCCGGAATTCATTGCTGAAGTGACTGTTAGCGGCAAAACTTCCGATTCCTCGTTTGAAAATCTTCTGCCGGAGGGAACTTATTATGCCTTCGCAGTCTGTGTGGCCAATGACGGAACCTGTATTTCGGAGGCTACGGTAGAAACTATTAGGACGAGCGAATCTCCTAAAAATTCTTATACGGTATCCTCCGAAGTCGTTACCGATGTCGCTTATTCGGCTGTAGTCACGGCAGAGCAGAGTGAGGCTTTTGCCGTTATGATGGAGCTTCAGGAGTATTTTGCCGACGCCAAATCGGATGCCGAAATCATTCAGACGATTTACGATGCTTATAACCAGAATATTTCCAAATATCTTTATGCGGATGTTGCGAATGTTTCGTTCGGAGGCCTTATTCCCAACGACAAATATTATCTTTTGATCTTTGCATGCAATCCGGACGGATCGCCGAAACTCGACGACAAGATAAATCTCAAGAAAGTCGAGGTCAATACGTCGCCGGCAGCGATGTCCTCGGTCCAATACGAACTTAGCGTATCGAGCATAACCAAGATCGATGCGATGGTTACGGTAAGGGCTGACGGTAATTATGAAAATGAAACATTCCTTTTCAATTATATCACGAAAGCCGAATACGACGCTATTTCGGGGGACAAGACTGCCGGTCTGAAGGCTCATATGGACGCATTTATCGATGCCAGAGTGAAAGATTGGAACGATTCTCATCCGAATTCGGGCGTGATGACGCGTAAAGAGTTCCTTTCTCGTGCTCTCATGAACGGCAAGGAGGATCTGTTTGTGCCGATAGAGATCGGCGGGCTTACTCCTGGTACTACGTATTATCTGTATGTTTTTGGACTCAAGGCCGACGGTACCTATACGACAGAGCCGGTTACGACCCAATTCACTACCGTTGCGGATCAGGTGACCCTGGCTTCCCTGGAGTTCATCGTAATGTCGTACGGCTATCCGGAGGAGAACCGGAATATGTATAGGGTTTGGACGTATGCGAATAATTCGAAAGAGCACTATTTTCAGTCGTTTGTCGGAGAGGACGAGTGGGCTGGCAAGACGGCTTCCGAAGTGAGGGAGCTGCTCAAAGCGTCCAGGTGGCCCAGTTCAAGCTCATACAAAGTGGACGCACAATTCGGACAGACTTGGTATGGCTATTCCGTCGCTTATGACGAGGCGGGAATTCCCACGAAAGTCTATAAACTTTGGCATACAAGCCCTGCGGATACCGGAGACGGTTTCGATAATATAACAGGAGGAACAATAACAGTGGACATCGAGGAGTTGTCCGAATAGTGATGTTTTTATGAGAACTAAAATCTTATTTTTGATGATGCTTGTTGCAGCCGGTCTTATGACCGGTTGCGGCAAGGATTCCGAGGAGACTCCTACAAAACCGGAAGATCCGGGTGATCCGATTCCTCCCGTGACGACGACTTACGAAATAGGGGATTATTACGAGAACGGCTTTGTAAAAGGAATCGTGATATATATTGATTCGGAGGGTAAGAGTGGAACTGTGGTTTCGCTCGATGAAACTGAAGCCATATGGTCTTACAAATACGAAGAACCGATGGCTTCTTTCCCACAGACGGGGCGATATAATACGGATTGTGTATATAATATGGAAGGATGGCGGGAGAATTATCCCGGGTTCCTGTGGTGCAGTGAAAAGGATGTTATGGGAGTTAAAAACTGGTATGTGCCGGATCAGAGAGAGTTAGGGCTTTTGTACGAGGCTTATTCCGGAGTGAGAGGAGGAGGCAGCCTGTCTGACGACGAAATAAGGAAGAACAAACAGCTGTTTAACGACACTCTCAAGGAGAAGGGCGGTGTCCCGTTGTCCGATGCAGTCTATTGGACTTCCGCCGAATGCTCGGCGCGGATGGCTTATGCGTTCGATATGGCATCCGGAGCCATGATCGAGATGCCTCAGGAACTGGATAAGGGGATGAAATACAAATTCCGGGCTATGGCTGATTTTAAATTTTAAATATTTTGGTATGAAAAAAATTATGTTATTTTTCGTCGCCTGTATTTCCTGTATTACTGTGGCATGCGATAGTGACGACGACGGTACGAAAGGAGATGATAATAAATTTCCGGCACCGGAAGTGACATTCAGCGCGATTACCGGTGTCTCTTTTACTGCCGGGTGGAATGCCTTGGAAACAGCGGATTCATACAGATACGAGGTTTCGTATGAGAAAGACGGCCAAGTCATTGCTGTAGCTGCACAGAACACCGAGACGACGACTTTTTCTTTGGACGGGCTTCTGCCTGCTACGGATTATTCGGTCCGAGTGGTTGCAAAGGCCGGAGGAAAGACCATTTCGGATTGGTTTTCCGGAACTGTAAGGACTTTAGGAGGTGAAAGCGTAACATTTACCGTTACACCTTATGAGCGCTATATTGAGAATGCGTTTATTTATCCTTACGCCGAAGTGAAGCCTTCCGATTCCGAGGTATATTATTGGGTAAGTGCTATTCCTTCCAATAGCGAACGAGATCCGAAGGAGTGGATGCAGGAGGATATCGATTATTATATGGAGTTGGGCAAAACTTGGGACGATCTTGTGGCGGATAAATTGATTTTGAAAGGTGATGCCGAAAGTGTTCCTTTTGCTTTCACCGGTTACGATCATTATTATTTTATTGTTGCGCCGGTTGGAAAAAATCTTTCCGAAATAGTCGTCAGTGGCGAGGTTTCTCGTAGTTATAGATTTTGGTACGAGGCTCGGGAAGTGCAGATGCTGCATGAATCGACTTACGAACAGTTTGCCGGAGAGTGGCTGTTGCAGACATCCGGTACTGTAAAGGAGGAGAATGGATCACTCGATGTACAGGAAGTGGGTGAAGAATTTCCGGTTACCATTTCTCCTGCTGATGATAAGAAATCGTTTTATCTCAAGGGATGGGGCGGGGATCGAAACAAATTCCGGGATTTTGCGATAAAAATGGATTTCGAACCGGCGGAAGACAATTATCATAAGATAGGTATATCTTTTCCTCAGGACATAGAGACGGAGGGGGATATTGTATGGAAGTATGTTTCCTGGTACAATTTTGTCGGAACTGTCGGTGACGAAAAAGTGTATACTTATTTGCCTTATGATGATAAAATGTATGAGAATATGCCTTCGTGGTCGAAAGGATTCATCGGTTTTATGGGAAATCTCAATAAGACTGTGATTAAGATTTGTCCGCTGTATTATATGGATGGGAACAATGAAGGTGCTTATATAATGTCTATGTGGCCGTATGGAATCAGTTCTACGGGAGATGTCGAGCAAGACAAACTGCTTAATAACAAATATGAAGATCCGGTTGGTCCTTATTATTTGATAAGAAAGGATGTGGCGGACGGTCTTGTGTTGCAACTGCCCGATACCGAAGAACCGGATGCCGACGTTGCCGGGCTGTTGAATGCACTGCAGAGTGTGCGGCAGGCGAATACTCCTCGTGAGGTGTTCAGTGTGAAACGTTGATAATGTCCGATAACTTTTCGGGATTTGAATTTGAGAGAGCGGTATCCGAATTAAGATATCGCTCTCTTTTTTGTTTTTATAAGATTTGTCGGTTTGTTGCCTTGTCAAGGGGGGGCCATACCTGATTTTTGCCTGCAAAGCGATCCGAATTGTTATTCGAAGTGCTTGGACGATCGGAGTATTGTTGCTTTAGTCTCAAACATAATTTTCACAGTTTTTAACGAGTCGCGGAATAAGTCATTAGAATTAATACAAGTCTTTTGTCCTATGATATAGGTTTTTGAAACTGTTTCAAACTCATATCGAATTTTATCATTGGGTACGAAAATATATTTGCCATTGGAATTTTATAGCTGGCTTGAAATTTTCTTGGTGCTTTTTTCGGGACTTGAAGGCTCGTCACTTGTCGTTTTGCAATACCTGATTCTTTCTTAATTTCGTTCTTCGAAGACCTTTGGAACCGGCAGATATATAATTACCGTATTGATTTTTGATTGTGTGCTTTGAATGTTTCAGTTAAGGAATGGCATTCGGAACATTTTGTTCCAGATAACGATCCGATCCCGTTTGAGCGATAACGTGTTTCCCGGCCCTATCCAGCTCTCGATATATGCGAAGCGACGCAGATTTATGGTATCGAGGGATAAGTTGAGCGCTTTGCAACTTCTATTTACTTCCCTTTTTGCTGCGTCCCGTTGTTTCGGATCGATAAACCGATGGATACGCATCTCTTTTCTTTCTCCATTTACTGTGAGTCGTAATGTGATAGGAACTTCATCATTACGATTTGTCTTTGTTTTACACAGGTAGAATAAAACGCTGAAAGAGGTCTTTCCATAATATATCTTTTTAGTTACGAACTTACTCTAAAAGTCTATGGCTGGTAAGATTCAAAGTGCAGTAGCTGAATGCTTCGAGCACAAAATAGGGGGGGGCTCTTCCTCTGATTATTAGCTGCTTTTGGAGAGCATTTCGAACCTTTTTTAGGATACAGAAAAAGAAAAAAGCCTTGTAAATATACTTTACAAGGCTTTGCAATCATTTGCTTCGATATTTTGCGGTATGGACGGGACTCGAACCCGCGACCCCCTGCGTGACAGGCAGGTATTCTAACCAGCTGAACTACCACACCGTTTGCTGATTGCGAATGCAAAGGTAGTACAAAAATCTGTATCTCCAAACTTTTTTCTCACTTTTTGAAGAAAGAAAATTGCACGCTTCCGTAACTTCTTGATTGCCAAAAGTGAGGGTCGGACGAAAAATTTATGTTTTTCGAATGTTCGAAAACGAGAAACCCATCCGGTTTGAGTAAATCGCGTTCCAGTACCAGCCGGATGACCTCTTCGCTGCCCTCCAGATCGTAGGGCGCGTCCGAAAAGATCAGGTCGAACTGCTTCGCACAGCTTTTCAGGTAGAGGAATACATTGGCTTTGACGGCGAACAGATTGTCGATTCCCAGGTCGGCGGCCGTTTTTTTGATGAAGTTATAGTGTACGGGATTGATTTCGACCGAAGTGACGCTGTGCACGCCCCGCGAAGCGAATTCGTAGCTGATCGACCCCGTCCCGGCGAATAGGTCCAATACGTCGCACTCCTCGAAATCGACCAGGTTTCCCAGTACATTGAACAGGTTCTCCTTGGCGAAGTCGGTCGTCGGTCGTGCCCGCAGATTCTTGGGCGGGTTGATTGCCCGTCCCCGATATTTTCCGCTGACTATTCGCATATGGCGACGTGTTTGAAATATTCACGCAACAGGCGTCCGTCCTGTTTGGTCGGGTTTCCTTCCAGCCGGATCTCGCAGTTTTCGAGCTGCAGCTCCTGCGTCAGCTCCCGGACGTAGAAGAGCAGATCTTCCCCCGTGGGGGCGATGAATGTCTCCGCCAACCGTAGGGTTTGCCGTTCCCATACTTTCAGGTAGGCCAGCTCTTCATAACGGAATATCCAGAGGCAGGATGCCGTGAATTCCCCGGTACGTAGCAACGGGGAGGTCCAGCGTATCTTCTCCTTCAGCCGGGCACGGACTTTCTCTACGGAGGCTTTGTCGGCAGCCATCAAAGCGATGACGGGCTGTTGCGGATCGGAGATGAGAATACACTCCCTCTCCGTCGGTTCCATTCCGTTTATACGCATCAGGGCGGGAGCGGCCTTCGCGTCGAACACTTCCCGGGGAACCAGCATGGTTTTGCTTGTCAATACCTCTATTTCGACCGTTTTTTTCTCTTTGGCCGGTATGTCGAGCTTCTCTTCAGAAAAAGAGTGTCCATCCAGCCTGAGCCGGATGGACACATTCTTGATTTCGGGCCTGTTATTCGTCGCCCCAGTTACCTGCTTCATTGTTACCTTTCTCCATGGAGCCGAACTTGATGCCTCCATAGTTGCTGAAGTTATTCTCCTGATCGTCCACCAGGTTGATTACCTCCTGACGGAAGCGTACCGTATCGAGGAACATTTTATAAGGTATGCGGCACTCTACGACGGGGATGACCACTTTCGATTCGGTAGTCACGAGACCTGCTTCCAATTCGAATTCCGTCTGGTTGTCCGTACCGGGTACGTAACGCAGGTTGCGAACCTGTTCTGCGGTGAGCTTTTTCGGTGTGAAGATCGTGTCGATCACGTGTACCCATACCTTTTCGCTGTTCTTGCGGCCGCTCTTTTTCAGACGGGCCATTGCCACCGAGTCATCCTCATCGACGATCTTGCGCTCGAACTCCAGCGAGTCGGTCAGCACAAAATTGATCAGCGTGTCGAAATCGCCGGTGAACCGGTTGTACTTCGTTTTGAAGCTGCGCTCCGCAGTACGGATGTCCTTGATGCGGTCGATGACGCGTGCTTCGCGGGCCGCCTTCTCCTTGGCGAAGATAATCGGAGTCGAAATCTGTTTGTAGATAACGTATATCAGGCATACGATAACTACGGCAAGTACGATTTGGATGATTCTTTTTGTCATTTTTAAGTTATTTCTAGTAAGTTTGTATCAAAATCCGTCGGCAATACCGCCGTCCTTTACCGATCCGAAGATGCTAAAGACTCATATTGCGACCCAAATTTACGCTAAAATTTGTTTTAATACAACATCTGGTCAAAAAAAAATCATCGAATCGCTTTCGGAGTATTTGGCCGAGAGCGATCCTGCGGCCATTTTTGTGCTGAACGGTTACGCGGGTACCGGAAAGACGACGTTGATCGCCGCTCTGGTCGGGGCACTCAAGGATTGCGGCATCAAACCCGTGTTGCTGGCTCCGACGGGACGGGCGGCCAAGGTGTTGTCCCGTTATTCGGGAGAACCGGCCCTGACCATTCACAAGCGGATCTACCGCCAGCGCACCAATGCCGACTACGAGTCGAAATTTTCGCTCAACATCAACCAGGAGCGGGGTGCCGTATTCATTGTGGACGAGGCTTCGATGCTGGCAAACGGTTCTTCGGACGGGGCGATCTTCGGCAGCGGAGCATTGCTCGACGATCTGGTGAGTTACGTGCGCGGCGGCAGGGACTGCCGGTTGATCCTCGTGGGCGACGATGCGCAGCTTCCTCCGATTGGGGCGGATTACTCCCCGGCACTCGATCCGAAGGCCTTATCCGTCTATGGAGAGGTAATTTACACGTCGCTGGATGAAGTGGTGCGTCAGGAGGCCGAATCGGGGATTCTGTTCAACGCCACCCTGGTACGCTGCATGCTGGAGAACGGCATCTGCGAGGTGCCTCGGTTCAAGATGGATTATCCCGATATAGAAGCAGTTGAAGGCGGTGATTTCATGGAAAAGTTGCAGGATTGCTACGACCGTTACGGACGCGACGAAACCATCGTCATCACCCGTTCCAACAAACGGGCGAACCGCTACAACGACGGTATTCGCCGTTACGTGCTGGGCGCCGAGGAGGAGATCGAGAGCGGCGATCTGCTGATGGTCGTCAAGAACAACTACCATTTTACGGAACGCACCGAAGATTGCCCTATGAATTTCCTGGCCAACGGCGATATAGCCAAATTGCGTCGCCTGAGGCGTTTCGAGGATTTTTACGGCTTCCGCTTCGCTACGGCCGTGCTTTCGTTCGCGGACTACAACGACGCCGAGCTGGAGTGCAAGATCCTGCTCGATACCATTGCCTCGGAGTCCCCGTCGCTGACCCGTGAGGAGAGCAACCGGCTCTTTTGCGAGGTGGAAAAGGATTATCTCGACATCAAGAGCAAGCTCAAGCGCTTCAAAGAAATTCGTGAGAATCCGCACTTTAATGCCGTTCAGGTGAAGTTCGCCTACGCCGTCACCTGCCATAAAGCGCAGGGTGGTCAGTGGCGGGCGGTTTTCATCGACCGCTGTCTGTTCGGCGACGAGCCGATGACGCGCGACATGCTGCGCTGGCTCTATACGGCGCTGACCCGTGCGACCGACAAACTCTATCTGGTGAATTTCGATGAACGGTTTTACGAATGACCTTCGTTCGGAGGTTGCGAGCGGGGCTTTGCATCCGCAGCATTTCCGGATGCGTGCGATCGCCAAGTATCTGCGAGGTCGGGTGGTGGGCGGCTGTCGGTTGCGGAGGCGTTGTTCCCGCGATTCTGCATGGGCCGGATCGGATTGCCGGTGATGCCGGGCGAAGAGAGAGTTTCTTGCACAGCGCCCCAAAATAGGGATTGAAACAGAATCATTTGGAAATAAATAATACGATAAATTGAAAATTATGATAAGCGAACTGCATCCTCTCGAACCTTTTCTGCCTGTCGGGGCACGTCTGCTGATGCTCGGAAGTTTCCCGCCTCAGCGGGTGCGGTGGTCGATGGACTTTTTTTACCCGAATTTGCAGAACGATATGTGGCGTATCGTCGGACTGGTATTTTTCGGGGACAAGGGGTATTTTCTGACACCCGACGCGAAGCGTTTCGACAAGGAACGGATCGTGCGTTTCTGCGAGGAGAAAGGATTGGCTCTTTACGATACGGCCGAAGAGATAATCCGATTGAAAAACAATGCTTCCGACAATTTTCTTCAAGTAGTGCGCGAGGTCGATCTGGCGGCCTTGCTGGCGCGCATTCCCGCCTGCCGGGCCATCGTGACGACGGGCCAGAAGGCCACCGATACGCTCCGTGCGCTGACCGGCTGCGACAGTCCCGCCGTGGGGGAGTCCGTAGCGGTGCGCTATGCGGGCCGCGACCTGCGTCTCTGGCGCATGCCCTCCTCGTCGCGGGCTTACCCGCGTCCGGTCGAGTGGAAAGCCGAATTTTACCGCCGCGTTTTCGCCGAGAACGGCATTATCTGATCCGCTGATCCGTCCGTTTCGGGCAGCCGCTGGCGGGCGGG
>OHME01000899.1_pt1 | contig 12136 bp, 10 predicted proteins | sample 1569201 | NCBI WGS metagenome assembly OHME01 (sample SAMEA3879587, study PRJEB24766) | human gut metagenome | biome: human-associated habitat; feature: feces | place: USA | collected 1985/1987
ATAACGCATAAAAATACCCTCCTTACTGGTTGTCCAGTAAAGAGGGTACATATCAGTTCATATGGCTCCATTGCCGCTTTTTAATATCCCGACTCCAGCCTTTGCTCAAATTCATCCTTTGGCAGGGGCTTGTCAAACACATATCCCTGTACTATATCACAGCCAAGCTTTTCCAGATAGTCAAGCTGCTGAGTTGTCTCAACACCCTCCGCAACTGACTTTTTCCCGAGCCGGCCTATGAGGTCTATTATGCTTGAAAACATTACTATATCCTGATGCTTATTATTGTTTACATCGTCAAAAGGTATCAGCGATTTGTCTATCTTGATGGTATCAAGGTCAACCTTTTTGATCATGTTGAGCGAAGAAAATCCTGTACCAAAATCATCTATGGATGTACTTATGCCTCGTTCCTTGAGTCTTCCTATCACGCTGGACATGATCTCATAATTCTGATAATCCTCACTTTCTGTGAGCTCTATCTCAATATAGCTTCTGTCTATCCCAAATCTGTCTATGGTACCGGTTATTCGTTCCACCAGATCGCCTTCTTCCAGATGTCTTCTGGAAAAATTGACTGATACAGGCACAATCTTCAGACCTTTATCCAGTCTGCTCTTCAAAAAACCGCATACCTGCTCAAGCATATAGTAGTCAAGCCTGCACACACTTCCCTCTCTCTCAAACTGCGGTATAAATCTCGCAGGTGTAACCACCTGTCCATCTCTCAACCAGCGGACAAGTGCCTCCGCACCATATATACTTTTGTCCGCAATCCTCACCTTTGGCTGATAATATACTACAAATTCGCCCGCAGCAAGTGCCTGGGGAAAAGCAGCCAGAATCTCCTGATCATCCATAAGTTGCTTCTGAATCTCTTTTGTATATACCACTATAGAGCCCGCTCCGGTTTTTCTTGCTGCCTGATACGCAATGCTGGTTCTGGCCATAACTTCCCTCGGCTTATCAACGCCTTCCAGGCAGGCTATACCCGCTGTAACTCCCAGCTGTAATTCTCTTTTGACAGATCTGAACTCATGACTCATATGAACATCTTTAATCTTGCTTATAAAATCAGACGCATTCTCATTACGACAGATTACAACAAAATTATCTCCTCCAAGCCTTGCTATCTCCTCATCGCTGTCAAGATATGACTTCACCATATGCGCATAATTTCTAAGTATCACATCTCCCTGTGAATAATCAAAAACCTTATTCACATACTTGAAATTGTGGATATTAAAAAATATGCCTGTATAATCACCAATCCGTCCGTTTTTTATCAGATTCACCGCATAATACATCAGGGAATTCTGATTGGCAACACCCGTGTTTATATCTGTATTCATGATCTTTTCAAGCATGCACTGAGCCAATGTCCGGTTGTACTGAATAAATATCTCCCTAAATATAAACCTGTGTGTCTGTATCTCCTCTTCTGAATAACCCGGACCATATGGATAATCCTTGATAAACACAGTACCACCGGTTCTGATCTTCATCTCTATATCAACGGGGGTACCCAATTCAGTCACTTCTCTCTCGTATAATACCGCGCTGCTTCTTTCTCCAAGCGGCATAAACCTGTTTTTCGGAATATCAACAGTAATCTCCGCCTTTCCCAGCCTGAGCCTGTCAGCAATAGCAGCAAGACCATTCCTTATACACTGGATTCTCTGTTGCTGTGTATCCGCGTCCCCGCTTATGCACTCGAAGAATTCTTTCATCTGACTGTCCATTTGTATGCTTTTATCAATTGTATTATCCATTCTCTCTCCTCCAGCCTTCGCCACATAGCCCGTATCGTCCGGTCTTAAATATCAAAATCGGCCCAAGCGCATCAAAAATTAATAAATATAAACTCTTCCTATATTATAGCAGTGGAAAAATGAATGCACAATGTATTATCCTACCCCTGACGTCTTTTGCCCCAGAAAAACAAGGCAACTGTGCCAGGTCCTGTATGACTTCCTATGGTAGTTCCTATATAATTAATCTCCACCTTGCCATCAAGTTTTGGAAATCTCTCCTCAACAAGCCTTGCCACAGCCTCGGCATCCTCCATACATGCAGACTGCGATATATAGCACTTGCCGGAATAATCAAGCCCATCCTGTGCATTCTCCTCCATGCGCTTTACTATCTCCTGAATAACCTTCTTTTTACCTCTTATCTTTGATCTCGGTATCAGCCTGCCCTCGTCATCCATGTTGAGAAGTGGACATATTCCAAGTATTGTGCCGACTGTTCCAGCAGTCTTGGATATTCTTCCGCCTCTGATATAAAACGTGAGATCCGTTGAGAAGAACCAGTGGTTCAGGTCCAGCTTATGCTGTTCTATCCAGTCATGCAGCTCGTCTATGGACCTGCCTTCATCTCTCATGCCTGCCAGCGTGTCCATGATCAGCCCATATCCCGAGGAAGCCCCCAGGGAATCTACCACATAGAGTTTCCTGTCAGGGAATTCTTCCTCCAGATCCTCCCTGGCAATATTTGCAGAGTTTATAGACCCGCTTATTCCCGATGACAATGTCAGGTGAAGTATGTCATACCCCTGTTCAAGATAAGGTTTCCAGAAATCATAATATTCATCTGAATTCACCTGCGAGGTCTTCGTAGCCGCACCCTCTGTCATCTTTCTGTAAAATTCCTCAAATGGCATGGTCTGTCCCAGGTCATCAGGATGCTCCACACCATCAAGCTCGTAGTGAAAGCATATATATTTTACGTCTATTTTGTCAAAATGCTCCTTTGAAAGATCTGCTGTTGAGCAGCAGCTCAAGATATACTTTGCCATGTTTGTCCACCTCTCCAATATATTTATGATTACTTTTTTACATTCGCGTTTTCTTTTGATCTAGTATTAGCATTTTCTTTCGATTTAACATCCACTTTTTCTTATCATCGTTTCTTGCTTACTATTGTATCATCATCTGTACTTTATTCATAGTCATAAATACGATAAAAAACAGGCAAAAATACCCACAACACGTTGTTTTAAAAACCATGTCATGGGCGTTAATATATATGATCATTTGTCATTTAAAATACAGTTGTTATCGCAAGTCGTTCCTCAATCAGTTTTTTCGCAGTGTTGAACCGGTCAAGATAATCTCCCGATACCGTCTCACAGTGTACCCCATACTTGTCAAACCACGCCTTGAGCAAATCGCTGTAATGCCTTCTCTCCCGCATTATTTTCTCATTCCGGGTCCCATCCTGGACAAAATCCGTTCCATCAGGATCAAGGAACAACACAAGATCCCACTTATTTGTTGCATTTATCGCGCCCGCCATATCTGTAAGCCTGCGTTTTTGTTCATCATCATCCATGAGCAGATCACAATAAAATCCTGTGGTCAGCGCATCGGTATCCACAAACAACAGTCTGTTGCTATGCCTGGCTGCCCTGCGGACCTCGTCCTTCTGTCTGATGAAGTTCTCCACCAGATCATCTTCAACCATGAAATTCTCGCCACCCGCGTACTCACAGGTGTCACGTCCTATCTCCCGTACAAAATTCGTGTTATATGCCAGCGCAAGATTCTCAACCAGTGTGGATTTTCCTGTGGATTCACCGCCGACAACCAGAATCTTTCTGACGTAGTGATCCCTGCACACCTCTGGAATATACTCCCAATGCGCCGTCGCCCACTCACGGATCTCTGTCGAGGATTCCGGAACCTCCGCCCTGTCAAAGTACACGACCTCACTCTCCGGACAGTACAGGCTCTCAAACCTGCCGGTTCCAAGATAATCCGAACCACAGAACACTGCATCTATAGGCTTTCCTATCGTGTCCTTGATATCCTGTGCTCCCTTTTCCCAATAATAATCCGTATTATATTCTTCTTTTGAGACCGCCTTATCCTCTATCATGATTATCTTCACATTTGGCAGATGTCTTGTACTGTTAAGTATCCAGCGATATCTCTGTTCCTTTGAGGCAGACTCTCTGCCCTCACACCAGCTTATCATCACATACAGTTCCTCACACATCGCCGCAGCACGTATGATGTCGTGGATGTGTCCTATGTGAAGCGGATCAAACGAACCCCCATACATTCCTACCTTATATCTATACATAACTTGTCAGCCTCCCTTACTCTGTTGCCGTGCCGTCTTCGAAAACGTGTACTTCGTCCAGGCGATTTCTTCTGACCTCACGTTCCCATCTGACACACATAATAACGGCATTTCCAAGGTACACTATCCACATGAGCAGCGTTGCTATGTTGTCATTGCCACTCACAAAGTTTTGTGCCCACATATATATTGTAAACACATCTACCGCAATCCATATCCACCACTGCTCCGCGAACATTCTTACAGATACAACCATCGCCACAACCGATGAAACCGTTGTAAACGCATCCACAAATGGCATGGCATCCCCGAGTCTCTTTAACAGCAGCCCATACAGAAATGTGCCAAGTGCCACCGCCAGCACCATGAATATCCTTCCCACCGCCTTCATGTGTTTCTTTCTGACCTCATGCGTCTCATCATTCATATGCCTTGACCACACATAGAATCCAACAAACTGCATAGGCACATAATATAGCGCATTGAGCATCGTCTCTCCGTACAGTGCAGCCTTATACGATATAACCGCGTAAAGCACAGTATTCACAAGACCGAATATGTACGCTGACAACTTTCCTTTTCCCGTGCACACTACACAGACCACGCCTGTGGTGGACGATATGATCCCCATAACCGTATCATCCCAATATATGGACAGCCCCACGATGACTGCACATGCGATAAGCAGCCAGGTGACCTCCAGCTTCTTCCAGCCCTCTATCTCATTTTTTATAAATTTCTTAAATGTCATCTATTCATTCCTCCCTTTTAAACATCAATCCACTACACTATAGTCTCTACTTCCTTGCATCATTCCTTCGCGTGAACAGTTTGGCAGGTCTGTATCTCTCACCGGACTGATATGCATCAGTCTCCTCAACATATTCCACAATCTTTCTTCTGAAGTTAGGTGTGGTAAGTTCCATGTCCCATATCTGTTCATATACATTCTGAAGCTCAGTGAGTGTAAATCTATCCGGCAGCAGGTCAAATGCCAGCTTCATATCTCTCCTGACATCCTCCCGCAGTCCTAGCACCGCCTCTGTTATGATTCTTGCGTGGTCAAATGCCAGTCCTTCACATTCCTCTATGTCGTAGCTGTCCGAGCTTCGTCCGCATGAGCTCATATCTGTTTTTCGCAGCACTGCCGTAAGTTTTATATCAGAGTCTGCATTCTTGAGAACCAGCCTGTATCTTTTCCCGTTTTGGACTTTATATGAAGCTTCAACTTCATTTTTCGCAATTTCTTCGCTTGTGCCTGACACCTCTGTCAGTTCAACCGTAAACCATCTTGCATCCTGTGCATCATCTCCTGCCTTAAGGCTACAGGCTCCGGCGTTCATAAGTGCCATATAAGTTGATGATATGACCCAGCCTCTCGGGTCTCTGCCCGGCTCGCCATACACTCCGACAAGCTTTACATATGCATCTCCTATACCAGTCTCTTCGCAAAGCTCTCTTCTGGCCGAATCTATGACATCCTCACCTTTTCTGCAGAACCCACCGGGCATAGCCCAGCTTCCTTTATATGGGAATCCACCTCTTCTTATCAGTAGTATCTTGAGCTTCTTCTCCTGAAGTCTTCTTACATCCTCGCACTCGCCATCCTTCATAACTGAAAATACAACCACATCCGCGGCAACAGATGGCCTGTCATATTTTGTCAGGTCATATCCGGCAAGGAATTCCTTCTCTTCGTCACTCATCTCATATGTCTTCATACGTATGCTTCATCCTCCTTTATATTTCCGCCTCTATCTGTATTTGCCTGCATTTATCTGCATCTATCAGATTCTATCTGCCGAAAAACCAGCAGCCTCATGCCAGCCGCTGTACCTCATCTGACTATCTCCACCTGACACATCGCCATGGTCGTCAGCGCAGCCTCATGGCTCTCCGGAGACACTCCGGCACAGCACTTCGCATCCACCTTGACATTTATCTCCGGGTACAGAGCCTTGATGATCAGAGCATTCGACACGACACATATATCCGTACAAAGACCTACCATCTCAACATCCTGAAGATCGAAGTCTCCCCATCCTGTATATCCAAAGCTGGTCTTGTTGATGTATATAGCGCCCGGGACTTCAAGACCTGCTGCGATCTCCCAGCCCTCAGTCTCCTCTATACAGTGTGGAACCGGGAGATGCTTTCCCTCGTTCGTCTCCATGTAATCCTCATAATGCGTATCCCTCGTGAAGATGATCTCATCCCCGCGGTCTGCATACTCTCTGATCTTTGCTTTCACATTCTCCACGATGGCTACAGCCTCCTTTGTGCCGAGTGCCCCATCGATGAAATCATTCTGCATGTCAACTACTATAAGTGTCTTTTTCGTGTTATTACCCATAATTCTTCTCCTCCTTCTTTCATAAAGAAATCCACACGCGCCTCCAGTTATTATTATTTTGATAATATCTCCAAGTTGTTTATATATTATTATCATTTTGATAATATGTCAACCCATTATTTGAAACTCAATAGAAAAAGTGGCATAGCTGATATTCCACGTTCCAAACGAAACCCGCATGTCAGCTATGCCGCACCTTTATATTTCTATCATATTTTTTATATACAACACACTATCAGTCCACGCTCTGCTTCAATTTCCTGAGCAGTACAAATGCAAAGAACAGCACCGATATAACCGCGAACACCGCACCTACAAAACCGATATATGATATCGCGCCCTTGTCGCACACAATTCCGCCGATCCAGCTTCCACCTCCGATACCGAGGTTGAAAAGTCCTGAATATATGGCAGTCGCCACTGCGGAGCTCTTCTCATCAACACTTCTGATGACCTCCGACTGCGTGGTCACATTGAACGCCATGGCTGTTATTCCCCAGAATGCACATAGGAGTACCATGGTCGCCAACGTCTTTGACGCCGGAAGCAGAAGCAGCAGCCACACAAGAAGAGTTGCCATGACTGTACCGATGAATGCAAATCTGTGCTTGTCATAAAGCTTTGAGAACAGATAGCTTCCGAGAAGTCCCATCGCTCCAAATATCAGGAGCACTACAGTGATGACATTGTTCTGGAGCTTTGCAACCTGCTGCATGAACGGCTCTATATAACTGTACACCGTGTAGTATCCAAGCACGAACAGTATCGTCTGAATATACAGGCAGATGAGCACCGGATTCTTCAGAAGAGCAGGGAGATCCTTCACATGGAACTGCTCTCCGCTTGCGATCTTAGGGAATACAAATGCCATGTACACCAGAACCGCAAATGCTATGATTCCAACGATGAGGAATGTAACTCTCCATCCCATATACTGTCCAACAAGTCTTCCAAGCGGAAGTCCGGCTATAGTAGCTATGGATGTTCCAGTCACGACCATGCTCAGTGCAAATGATCTGTGTTCTTCATTTACAAGTCTTATGGCAACCGGTGAAGCTATCGACCAGAATATCGCATGGGTACACGCAACGCCTATACGCGATGCCATGAGCACTCCGTATGTCGGCGCGATCACGGACATGATCTGGCATATTCCAAACAGTGCGATCGTTCCCATGAACAGCTTCCTGAAATCTATCTTCGACACAAGAAGTATGAGCGGCAGGGACAACAGCATGACTATCCACGAATACACTGTGATAAGCATTCCCGCCTTCGACTCCGATATGCTGAACGACTTTGCAATGTCTGTCAGCAAGCCAATTGGCATAAATTCCGATGTGTTGAATATGAACGCCGAGACGGTCATTCCCACAAGCGGAAGCATTTCTTTTCTCGTCAATCTACTCTTCATATTTATTCCTCTTCCTAATAATATGTGGTATATATGATTTTTTTTGTTCACCAGCCACATATTATAGGAAATGGAATTATGAGTCAATGCACTTTTGAATGGTTATACTGTCCAAATGTTAGATTGTACAAAAAAGAAGGCCGGAAACTCTCCGGCCTTCAGGGTTAAGGGAAAATTTTATGTGAAAAATTGTAGTACACTTACTTTACTGCGAGTCTCTCAAATGTCTCGCTCTCTTCAGGAATCGATCTGAGTCCTCCGCGCTTCTCGACACACAGGCTCGCAACCGCATTTCCGTATCTTGCACACTCTGCAAGCTCATCTATACTGAACTCCTCCAGTCTCTTATCCGCTCTGACAAGCTGTGATACAAATGCTCCCCAGAATGAATCTCCAGCCCCCGTCGTATCTACCACATGGCTGACGAATCCGGGAACCTTCCGGCTTCCATCCCTGCTGCATATCAGCACACCCTCACTTCCCAGGGTGACCGCAACAAGTCTTACGCCGCTTCCCAGAAGATACTCTGCTGCCTCTTCCGGATCGGAAAATGGTGTGAGTAGCGCTGTTTCCTCGTCCGAAAGCTTCATTATATCTACAAATGGAAGAATACTCTTCATCCTCTCCATCGCATTTTCTCTGCTGTCCCACAGCGGTGCTCTGTAGTTCGGATCATACGATATCACCGCGCCGTATTTCTTTGCCTCCTTCACCGCCTGAAACGTGGTGGTTCTGGCCGGTTCATCCGTAAGAGACAGCGAACCTATATGGAACACCTTTGTGTCTCTTAACAGGTCGGCATCCACTTCCTTGTAACAGAGCATTGTGTCCGCTCCCGGCTTTCTGGCAAATGAGAATTCACGCTCTCCGTTCTCATCCAGAGTGACAAATGCCAAAGTGGTAAATACCGTATTGTCAACCACTATACCTCTGGTATCTATCCCTGCCTGCTTTGCCGTCTCAACAAGGAAATTGCCGTGCATGTCATCTCCTTACCAATGAAGGCAGTTTTAAGCCCGGCTTTACCGACTGCCGTGAGCATGTTTACTGGAGCCCCTCCGGGATTCTGCTCGAAGAGCTTCATCCCGGAATCAGTGCTTCCGGCAGGTGTAAAGTCTATCAGGAACTCACCAAGAGCCACAACATCATATTTCTTTTCCATGTTGGATCCTCCTTGTGAATTTTACTTTCCTGTGATCTCTATGTCATAGAATTCTACTCTTGCATCCTGTGCCAGAAGTCCCGTCTCAAACTCAGGCTTCGCATATATTCTGTATGTAAACGCCACCTGTTCTCCGACAAATACCTCCACCATATCATGGTCAACGATGATCTTCACATCTATCTCGCTGCCCTCTGTTATGTCAAATGTCTTCTCGCACACTCTGACTCCATCAGGGCCCGGCTCCGTTGCAGGAGGCACAGCCTGACAGGACTGAACCCAGAACGGGTCAACTCCCATAGGAAGATTTACCAGTGACACTCTCTGCATGGCCACATCGAACTCAAGGAGAAGGCATCCGCTTGCTTCCTTGTCTGACTTGAGCAGTATACCGAAATGGTCATACACCTCTCTAGGCATGATCTTGCACTTCAGCATGTAGCTCTCCTCGTTGTGTCCAAGGAATCCGTATGTACATGTGCTTACTGAATCCATCTCAACCAGTCTGTCTCCGTGAAGCTCTGCATTTCCAAGTACAGGGATGTAATCCCATGCCACAGGCTTCTCAAATACATGCTCATATTCCTTTGGAAGCTTTACGTCAAGTCCTCCATCCGCTGTGGCAACTACCTCATGCGGCACGCAGAAGGTTCCGCCCCAGTACCATTCACCTCTGTCGCTTCTGTCTGCTCTGTCGTGAGCCCAACCGAAGTAGAAGCGTCTGCCGTCATCATCCTGCATGGACTTGGCTGCGTAGAATCTTCTTCCGCCTATGCCATCCTTCTTTGGCTTTCTCCATGGGCCAAATGGTGACTTTGCAACTCTGTATATTGTATTTACATATTCTGAGAATCTTGAGTATGAGAGATACCAATTGTCTCCCATCTTGTACATCTCAGGGCACTCAGGACAGTTGGTGTGTCCCGGTGAATATATCGGTCCGTAATATTCCCAGTTGACCAGATCCTTTGATCTGTAGAGAACTATACATCCTCTTCTGGTTATCGGCATATCCAACCTTCTCGCTGATATGAGGATCCAGTAACATTTGTCCTCCTCATTGTAGAATACATATGGATCTCTCCAGTCAAGCTTCTCGTAAAGCTCTATCATAGGTGTGATGACCGGATTGGCTGCATCCTTCACCCACGTGATTCCATCGTCGCTTGTAGCGTGGCATATGGTCTGCTGATACTCTGCGGTGAGGCAGTAGCCTGTATAGAATGCATGGTATTTGCCCTCGCCGTATATGACTGATCCAGTCCATACTCCTGATGCATCCGGCTCGTCGCCCTCGCCCGGATAGAGCGCTGTAGGAAGCTCCTCCCAGTGCACCAGATCATCTGATACACTGTGGCTCCATGTTGTTCTGAGTCTTGCCGGGTACACTGTTGTTCCCGGAGGGGAAGTCAGTGAGAATATATGATATTTGCCCTCGTGGTAGAAAGGTATTGCATCTCCCGTGGAATCCGCGAAGGACATCTTTCTAAAAATCTCCATATTATCAATCCTCTCTTTCTACTAGTTTGCTGCCAGTTTCTTCTTCTTGAGAAGCTCAAGCTTGCCCTTCTGTCCATCAAGGAGTACCGCACATGCGATGATAAGACCCTTGATGATGAGCTGCCAGTATGATGACACTCCGATAAGGTTAAGACCATTTGAGATGATTCCGATGACCATGGCACCAAATACGGTTCCACTGATCCTTCCTTTACCTCCTGTCATGGATGTTCCGCCAAGTACGCAGGCTGCGATGGCATCAAGTTCGTATCCGCTTCCTACTGAAGGCTGGCCTGAGTACATTCTTGAACAAAGTACAAGTCCTGCAAATGCTGAGAGAAGTCCAGATATTGTAAATACTACGATCTCTATCTTCTTGATAGGTACACCTGAGAGTCTTGCAGCCTCACGGTTACCACCTATCGCATATACATATGTTCCAAACTTTGTCTTGCTGAGGATGAAGCTGAACAGTATGATGAGCACTACCATGTACACTACAGGGAGTGGGATCACATTGAACAGGTATCCTGTTCCGATCTCGATGAAGATCTTGTTGGTGATACGTGTTGACTGTCCACCTGTGTAGACATAAGCTATACCACTTGCTATGTTCATCATGGCCATTGTGATGATGAATGCAGGCACCTTGAAGTTAGCAACTATAAAACCACTTATAAAGCCCGCTGCTGTACCAACCAGAAGTCCTGCTACTATGGCAACGCCGAGAGGGAGTCCCTGGTTAACTATGAATCCTACGGTCAGGGTTCCCGACATGGCTACTATCGATCCAACTGACAAGTCGATGTGTCCAAGTATAATTATCAGTGTCATTCCAAGTGCTATGTATGTGTTGATCGATATCTGTCTAAGCACTGATATGATGTTGTTGGTCGTGAGGAACTTGTCCGTGGCAAGTGCTACCGCCACACACATGATTATCAGAACCACTATGATTCCTATGTTGCCCTTGACTATGGATGTCAGGGGATTGTTCTTTAATATAGAAGTTGCTTTTGAATTCTTCTTTGTCTCGCCCATATTATTCGATACCTCCTGCAGCGTATTTCATTATCTCTTCCTGTGAGAGCTCGTCCTTTGACAGCTTCTTCACGAGTCTTCCGGCTCTGACCACACATACGTTGTCGCACATGTTGATGATCTCAGGAAGCTCACTGGATACCATGATTATCGCTATGCCTTCCTTTGCCAGTTCATTGATTACTGTGTATATCTCAAATTTTGCATTTACATCCACGCCTCTGGTCGGCTCATCCAGAATAAGTACATCCGGCTTGGTTGCAAGCCATTTGCCCAGAACCACCTTCTGCTGGTTTCCGCCTGACAGGCTGCCCGCCTCAATCTCAGGCGATGCCGCCTTTATCCTCAGTCTCTGTGAATAATGGTCAATTACCTCGCCTCGTTTTCTCTCACTTATAGCGATTCCATTCATATAGAATCTGAGGGATGAAAGTGTGAGGTTAAATGCCACGCTGTTGCCAAGTACAAGGCCCTGTTTCTTTCTGTCCTCCGGAACCAGTGCTATGCCTGCCTTGATAGCCTGCATTGGATTCTTGAAGTGAACCGGCTTTCCTCCGAGTATCACCTCTCCCGATGT
>OHME01000900.1_pt1 | contig 12130 bp, 7 predicted proteins | sample 1569201 | NCBI WGS metagenome assembly OHME01 (sample SAMEA3879587, study PRJEB24766) | human gut metagenome | biome: human-associated habitat; feature: feces | place: USA | collected 1985/1987
ATAATAACCCATACAGTTAAGATGTGTCCAGTCTGAACGAAGTTTCTTTGAGATATTACCTCTTTTATAATTTTCCAAATCATCTTTTGTAGGCATTATACCTGTATCTTTAAGACCATTTTCGATTAAATATGTTCGCATATTAATAAAATGGTCACCATATGCAAGTCTTAATGCAGCTTCCCAAGAAGTATCACCTGTACCTATATAATTACCGTTTGCATCTGTTTCCCCCTGACTGAGATCACCGATAGATGTTCCCGGGTCGTCCGTGTCACCTACAACAATATAATATTTACAACCAAACTCCTGAATCATGGCATCATATTGAAGAATAAGTGTCTTATAATCATTTTCCCAACCGCCATTACTTCCAATTTCAAGAATAAGAATATCACCGCTGTGATCAATTGCTGTCTTTGTGTAAACTCTCGTTCCCTCAGGTATTGTAATTGTCTCATATGCCGGTGTTGCTGGTTCTGTCGTCGGTTTCTGTGTTGCGGTTTCTTTTGACGGATTTTCTTTTTCTACCGCCTCAGTCTCTTTTATAACAGCCGCATTTGAATCTTTCCCCTTGACATCTGAAAGCATTACAAGTTCTTTAGAATTTTGTACTTCACTATTTAACTCAAGTTCATATATTCTTGAAATATAATGCCAGCCTTCTGTCTTTCTCACATTGAAAGGTCTGTTTAATATATAAACATCATCAAGAAATCCCCAGTCGTTAGAAATAAATTCATTATTATCAGATCTTATTATTCTAAGTTCTGCCTCATTCGTATCTTTTACTGTTACAGTCCTGTCCGTTTTCATTGCAAGTCCACCCTGCATCATGGCAATTTCATCAGATGTAGCACCCGGCATACCAAAATTATATGCAGTAATTCCTGTAAGTTCCTGCAACGTCTGAGGATATGAATAATACGAAACATTTTTCTTCATTCCATTGACAGTTATACTTCCCGGACCACTGTTAGTTCCATATGTCATCGAATCTCCCCAGCATGAAATCTCCCTGTATTGTCCGTCATATGGTATACATTCAGACGTCATAGTTCTTGGAGGCAATTCCCATGGTGCCTGATCCTCATCCGGCACTTCTTCCTCCATCATCTCATCAAACTCCTCATACGCAATCTCTTCTTCCGTTTCCGTCTCAGTTTCTGTCTCCGTTTCCGTTTCCGTCTCAGTTTCCGTTTCCGCCTGGGTTGTCGTAATTTTTTCAGTCTCAGAGAGTGCCTCTGTCGTCAATACTTCCTTATTCTTAGGTCTGTTGACCTTTTTCCAGCCTACAACTCCACAGACCGAAGCTATAACAATAATGATTACAAACAATGATGTAACAGCAACATTCTTCCTGTCGCTGAAAAAAACATTTAGTCTTTCGCCAAATTTTCTCAAATTCTGATTATTTTGTTTTTTATTTGTTCCTTTCCTTCTTTTAAGTTTAATTTTCAATGACCTTTTCTCCTTTTCTTTCCAGCATTCCCTCTCAGTATTCCACATATCTATATACGTAATACTACATCAGCCAGCAATCAGAATTATACCACAAAAACAATAAAAATAACTCTAAAGCGAAAAAGGTTATTAAAACAATAGAATCAATAGCAATTATTTTCTTTTCATTTTTTAATTCCAAATACTCCCGTCCACCGGCAGTCATCAAATCATACGCACCAATAAATATGACAAATGAGCCTATTATAAATCTGCATGTGCTCATAACATGTGATGTTAGTGGGACAAGAAGTGCTATTATTCCAAAAAATGCCATTGAATAATATTTTCTGTAAATCATATATGCATATACAGCAAATGCTGCAATACAGAACCAGCCCATATATGTATATCTTGGTTCAATCTGCCCGGTACACGCTTTCCACATAACTCCGATTACAGGAAAATATGAATCTTCTCTCCAGGCAATCTGAACATGCATGAATGCCCACACATCTCCGCAGAAAAATCTCAAAAATGTCATATATATAAATGTTCCAAGAGGACAAAGCATAACTGACAATATCTCTTTCGGCGTCTTTATAAAATGAACCACAAAATCTCTGACGTTTTGCCAGATTCCTGCTTTTTTGCTGTCAATAACTGTATTTTTATTCTTATAGTCAAGATAAAGTTCGATAATCAGTGCAAATACAAGTGTACAGCCCACAATTCTTGTTGCACTTGCAAATGCAGACATAAGTCCCGCAATAAGCCATTGCTTTTTCTGGCTGAAATAAAAGAATAAAACAATAAACATTATAAACATCGCTTCAGTATAAACAGATGCACAGTAAAATGAATATGGTGCCATAAACATAAGAATTCCAAGAAGAATTCCATAATTATTATTAATATCCGGCTGTGTACCATTATTTATTTCATATCTGTCTCGAAGCCATTTTATACCAAAATATGCTGCTATATAAATACACACATTTGATACAAACATGCCAACCCAGTACGTATCGGCTTTCCAGAATGTGAGCAGTTTCACAAACTGGCAGACAATAACATACATCGGAAAGAACGCCCAGTTCGCCTGCGGGTCAGTATCAAGAGGAAATGTATATCCATTATCTACCATAAACTGGTATCTTTTTGCATCCCACTCATTCATAAGGAAACTAAACGACCGGTTTGTTCCCATAATTCCATTGTATACCGGTACCATAATAAGCATAACCACCCTTGATAGTACAAGTATAAAAAGCAATTGAACAGCCAGTCTGAAATTACTGTTCTTTTTGTATTTTTCAATCAAAGTATTCATTCTTTATCCCCTATTTGGACAGCTGCATCAGAACAACTGCATCAGCCTTATAACAATCTGATAAATCAATGCCGGAATTGCCGCTACTACAGGAATTAAAAACATTGCAACAATTACAATATTATAAAGTTCAAGATATATGAATGCTGCACACATTTTTAATAAAGCCGGCACTTTCAATTTTGTAAACTTCAAAATAAGTGCTGATGCTATCATCATAATAAGTGTTGCTAAAGATATAAGCATTCCTGCTTTTTTGCCTTTAGGCTCAAATGTCATCTCAATCACATTTTCACCTGCATGAATATCAACACCTGTAAAAAGTCCGCAGACACTCTTAGCTTTTACTTTCTTTCCATTCACCTTTACATTCCAGTTATCACTGTATACAACAGGAATAAGTGCCATATTATTTACACCGCTTCCATTAAGCTTAACTGTAAGCGAATCTGAAGTATATGATGTCTCACAGTAATCATCGGCATGTTTATCGACAAGTGACTGCATCTTATCCATATCAAGTCCGGCAAATGATACCTCACTTACCTTCAGATACCATGGGTCATCATATTCAACTCTTATTGTAAAATTCTCATTCTCAAATGTGCCAAGATATACGAGATTATTATTATAATCTGTAAAATATGCTGTATTCTTAACATCACCAAGTGTCGGAACAAGAACCGCTTCACCATTGACATATATATGCATTGAACTTATAAGCCATGAAGCATTAGCATCTGTATTACGGTTATTTACATCAACAATATTAATATAAACAGCCTGTTTTCCATCTGCTCTTACATTATACTCCCTTATAACCGATGACTCTTTCTTAGTATATGACATGCCATTAACAATATCCTGTGTGTCATTAGTGAGTGCCTTGTAGAAAATATTATGTAAATCTTCCCAGTTGCCGCTGAAATCCTGACGTGTAATGTTTTTATTTACACTCATTGCAAAAGGAAGCTTGTAATTAGCATCATATAACGTATAGTCTCCATCACTTCTTACTGCTGTATACATCTGTGAATCAAGTTCATTCACATTGACTGCCTGAGTAACATGAAAGAGTGAATTAGTAAATACCGTGCCGCCTGAATCAAGAAGCCAGAGGAAATACTTAGAGTAACCAAATTTCTTTGAATAACTCTGTGTATCACTCTGAAGGGCCGCCGTAAAGCTTGACATTGCACTTCTCCTTAAAATAAGCGGATAGTTGGCATTAAGGCTTATATCCGGATTGACAATTCTTTCAGTCACAGACTCTTCAATATCAAGTGAATCCTTTACTTCATTCGCAGCCTGGACATAATCGCCATACTGATATGGCTCATATTCATAAAACTTAGGTGGCCCGATAAGCGAATATGCACCAATAAATACTTCTATAGCAACTATCGCTATAATAGTATTAAAATCAAATCCAATTCCATCTTTTTTAAGCTTTTTATTATAAAAAATAAATGCTGCTATAAATATCGCTATAAATAATATAAATGCTGCTAAGATGATATCATTTGAAGGAATAATATTATAAATAACTGCATATACAGCTGCCGCTACAACAAATATGACAAGCTGTTTTACAAGCTGTTTTTTATCAGCTGTCACTTCTTCAAACATCCGCTGTGCAAAATACGCAGCAACAGTTATAAGCGTAAATGCGACAATATATCCGTTTCTTAACGTATATCCGTTATACGAACCAAAATGCCACATAAGATTGATTCCTTCGACAACAATTGGCAGAAGCGAAATAAGAAGCAGGGAAATCATATATCTTATAGTATTCTTCTCTTCTTTGAACTTCTTTAAGCCCATAATTATTACTGCTGCTGCAAATGCCATTCCATAAAGCATCATCCATCTCTGAAATGCTGCCATCTGTCCGTCAGATATAATAGCACTCTTTATCCAGCCGATATACTGCGATACAATTCCCTGTCCGGAGCCACCTCTCTGTGAGCCTGAAAGCTGCATCATTACAGGCACAAGCACAAAACATGAAAGCCCAAGTCCTGCAACAGTTCCGATTCCAAGATTCCATGCATGTTCCTTGATTTTTTCTTTCTTAGACATAAGAAGAACATACGCCCCGCTTATAAGGAATATGTATACAAGTGACATGGCACCGAGATAATAGTTAATTATGAAAATAATTGCAACCATTATTATGTAAAAAAGCTTTTTACCTGTCTGCATCATATTTTCATATGCAAGCATAAGGAGTGGGAATAATGCAACTATATCCATCCATGGTGTAAAGCATGAACCATAGAGCACTGTATATCCGCAGAATGTATACATAAGTGAAAATACAACTTTCATATTATATGAAAGGCTGTTATATTTTTTATTAATATATGCATACATGGCAACTGCCATAAATATCATTTTTACAAGCGTAAGTATTGATATACTTTCAAGTATCAGAGTTCTCGGAAAAAGATACAGCAAAAGATTAAAAGGACTAAGCATTGAAAATGCAGATATACTCATTGATACATTCGTGCCAAATCCTGTGTACCAGTCAAACCACAATGACGCCTTTCCATGCATCCAGTCCCAAAGATGTGCATATAGTGGTGCTACCTGCTGCATATTGTCAAAATAATCTATACGGTTAGCTCCAAACGGCCATATACCTTTAAAAACATAAATAAATACAATAACCGCACACGTAATCAATCCGGGTATGGCATATAATTTTACTCTCTGAAATAACGATTTGTTGTCTTTCATAACGCCTCCATCACTTAATAATCAACCAGCCTGCATTATTCAAGGCAGGTACTCCACAGTGTAAAACTGCTTCCTCTTTCTGTCTCAAATTTTATTGTAAATAATTTATCACTCACAGCATTTCCTGCTTTAAAACTGTATGTTCCGTCTTTTTCAAACTCACCTATCTGCTTATCATCCGCATATACCTTTACGGCTCCTGTAACATTTTTTACCTCAATCGTATATGTAACATTATCCGCATTTTTTTCAGGAAGATAATATATGTAGCTTTCAGATGCATTGCTTACGCTTCCGTCATACTGCTCCCTGTTCCAGCCCTGACCTTTCCTCACACATACATCCCATGTATAAGGACTTCCATTTCTGTCTTTGTATGATGTACAGATTTCTTTGGTTCCAAGTTTATAGCTTAATCTGCCATATCCCGGCCAATCAGAAAGTTCGTGCGTTATATAATACATCTTATATTCAATTCCTACTTTTGGGGTAATTCCCCACCACATTACAATTATATAAAATAATACCAATATAATACTTGCACTGTAAAGCACAATCCTTGTCTTCTTACCGCCGCTTTTCATCAGAAACCTGCCTTTTTATTTTACGTCGTAAAGCCCGCAGCTGATGCGGGCTTACATGACACATTGTGTCCATGTAACACATATATAAATACACTTCGTGTATTTATACATGTGTTACTATGCATGTGCCTTTTCCTTTAATATTAATGCTTCTTTTTCCTGAACTTACAAAGAAGCTTTCTCGCGCTTTGAACGGAACTTGCTGCTTATAATCATCTGCCTCTATCGTTCCGCTTCCCTCTATAAATACAAGTGAAACAAATGATGATTCATCTGCAACAATCTTAACTTCGTCTTTTATCTCATATTTGAGACATTCAAAGTATTTGCACTGTACAAGACGTTCAAGGGAATAATGCTCATTTTCCTCAAGCATAACTTCCGTTGTATTATCTTTCACATAAGCTTTTGTGTCAACAACATCAAGTGCTTTTTTAACATGAAGTTCTCTCGGATTGCCATACTTATCTCTTCTGTCATAATCATACATTCTGTATGTGCAGTTTGAGTTCTGCTGGATTTCACAGATAATTATTCCGGCTCCTATAGCATGTATTGTTCCGGCTTTAACCATAACAACATCGCCCTTTTTAACTTCAATTTTATTGAGAATGTCTGTTATTGTATTATCTGCAATTCTGCGTTCAATCTCTTCTTTATCAGTATTCTTTTTAAGTCCGCAGTAAAGATATGAGCCCGGTTCACTGTCAACAACATACCACATCTCATTCTTGCCATACTCGCCTTCATTTTCAAGTGCATATTCATCATCAGGATGAATCTGTACTGACAATGCCTGCTTTGCATCAATAAACTTTATAAGGATAGGGAATCTGTCCTGTGCCTGACATTTCCAGCCAAGACTTTCTTTTCCAATAATTGAAAGATAATCACCAAAAAGCATACCCTTGTATCTACCATCTGCTATACGGCTTGGCCCATCCGGATGTGCCGATAATTCCCAGCTTTCCGCAATAATATCATAATCGCATTTCTTGCCGAATACAGTACGAAGCTTCGTGCCGCCCCAGAGATTATCCTTAAATGCAGGGTCAAGCTTTATAACAGGATTATCCTGTGTTGCAATATAATTACCCTCAGAAGATTCATCTGTATATATCTTTACAATATCTCTCTCAGATACAACCTCACCTATTCCAATCTCTATAATAACAACATTTTTATCTGTTTTATTAGCAACTTTGTGCTTCATTCCAATAGGCACAAATACGCTTTCAAACTTATGATAATCCCTTGTCTCCTGACCGAGTGTGATAGTTGCTGTACCTTCAACAACAGCCCAGTGCTCACTTCTCATCTCATGCTGGTGAAGATTCATGCTCATTCCCGGAAAAACTGTTACTTTCTTTACTTTGTACCCTTCGGACCATGTAAGAAGTTCATGAATTCCCCATTCACGATAAGAAAGTCTGTTGTAATCAAAATAACTTTCATACTTTTCACGGTTATCTTTTATTATATCTTTAATATCTTTTGCACGTTCTTTTGAAGAAACATAAACTGCATCTTCAGTATTTACAACTACTATATCATTCAAATCATTTGTTACAACAAGCTGTCTCTCTGCATTGTTTACGACTGACACATCTTCACAATTATTCTTTATTACATAATCAGAATGTGTCACACTGCCAAATCCGTCAAGATCACTTACATTGCCGACATCTTTCCAGCCAAATTTTGCCTCAACAACTTTTACAATACTGTTCTTTGAAAATACAATCTGCTCAATACTGCCTGTAGGAATATCTTTCATCACATTTTCAGAAAAGCGGATGCCTCGTCTTATTGCAGGAGTTCTTCTCTTTGCCGAACGACATGTATTATATAATTCAGGTGAAATATTTTTCACACTGTTTATAAGATCCCCAACTCTGTATATATACATTCCGCTGTTCCAAAGATATTCTTTATTCTTATATGAATCGCTTTTCAAATCGAACTGCTGTCTCTCGATAAAACCTAATACATCCTCCTCATCTTTTATAATATAATCATATCCGGAAGCATTCTCTGTCGGCTTGATTCCTATAGCCGCAACATATCCTTCTTTAGCAAGTTCCTTGCCTCTAAGAACTGCTTCTCTGTACTCCTGACCCTCTATCAAATGATCCGCAGTTACTACAAAAACAAGTTCTGACTGATTGCAGAACATATTTCCAAGCATAATTGCCGCAGCTGTCCCCTTTGGTGAACCCTCAAGAATAAGCCGGTACTTCAGACTCTGGAATGCTTTCATCTGACCATTGACTATATTCCTGTAACTCTCCTTTGTGACAATTATAAATTCATCACAAAATGGCATATTTCTAACGACCGTTTCCTGTAAAAGTGAACGTCCTTCTTTAATATTCATAAACTGCTTTGGATAATTCTTTCTTGACAATGGCCAAAGGCTGTCTCCGCTGCCTCCGGCAAGTATTAAACATTTCATTGTTTTTCGTATCCTCCTTGCTTTGCAACACAAATCAAAAGCAATCGTTAATTACCTGCGGCTTCTGAACTTCCGGTTTCACTACCACTTTCGCTTCCACCTGTGTTTCCACTATCACCTGAACCGCTTCCACCTGTGCTTCCGCTGTCACCTGAACCGCTTCCACCTGTGCTTCCGCTGTCACCTGATCCGCTTCCGCCTGTGCTTCCGCTATCGCCTGATCCGCTTCCGCCTGTGTCTCCACTATCGCCTGAACCGCTTCCGTCTGTGCTTCCGCTATCGCCTGAACCGCTTCCATCTGTGCTTCCGCTGTCACCTGAACCGCTTCCGCCTGCGTTTCCGCTGTCGTCTCCGCCTGTTCCTGCGTTTCCACCATCTTCGGTATCTCCGGCAGCCTCAGTATCATTCGTTTGAGTCTGCGTTCTTCTAGTTGTTGCAGCCTCTGTCTGTTCATCAGTCTCTGCTGCTTTAGTTGTTGTCGTCTCTGCCGCCTTTGTTGTTGCATTATTATTCTTTGATGACTTCTTAGTTGTAGCTTCTTCTGCCGCTGTTGTAACAGGCGTAGGATTAAATGTGCTCTTTGACTTATTTTTCTTTATACGTCCGGCAATTGCAACAGTTACCACCGCAAGCACAACCACTAATGCCGCACATATTGCTATTATTCCTCTCATACGTGCATCTGCCTTAATTCCATGATTTGCACTCTTAGCATCATATCTGTCAGAATAATTGTCATTATCATCAAAATCAATTTCAGGTACACTGTCATCGGAACTATCTTCATCATCTGTCTCATCCTCTGATGAATCCTCATCTGCCACATGTACTTGTGGTCCATCACCATCCAATGATACCATATCAAGTCCGAGCATACCTCGTATCTGCATAATCTGTGTGCCGATAAATGTGCTGTCAATTTCAAGTAAATCCTCAATCTCGTCTATCGTATAACTCTCATATGCAAACATAAGATATAGGAGCCTCTGTCCCTTTGAAAAATCCTCAAAATCTGTCATAATCTCATTTAACTGATCTATATCAAGAAATGCCTGATTATAATCAGCTGCACATTTTGCAAATTCTGAATCTTCACTTATTGAATCATAATTGTACTCTTCGGCAGAAATCTGTGTATCAAATAATTCACCATTCTGTTTTTTGCACACATTATAGACTTCAACTGTTGTAAAACGGGCAATCCACAAATGTATATCAAGTTCTTCATTATCAAACTCTGAAGCATTTTTGAACATTCTGACAAGAACGTGCTTGGTAAGCTTCTCTCTTGATTCCTTTGTTATATAGACAAATGCAACAAGATTATAAACTTCCTGATATACAAGTCTTGTGAATTTTTCAAAGCTGTTTTTATTGCCTTTTTTAGAATCATTTAATAACTTAATTAATTCCCTGTCCTCTTTTTCCATTTTCATTCCCCTTAAACCAATTCTTCACTACACATTTCAAGTGCAGCTTTAATAACTTTATCCATATCGTAATATTTATATCCGCCTAATCTTCCACCGAAAATCACACGTTTTTCTTTATCTGCAAGCTCTCTATATCTCTGATACAGCTCATTATTTCTTTCATTGTTAATCGGATAATAAGGCTCATCACCTTTATGCCACTCACTTGAATATTCCCTTGAAATTACCGTAACCGGCTGTTTTCCAAATTCAAAATGTTTATGCTCAATAATTCTTGTATAAGGAACTTCACGTTCTGTATAATTGACAACTGCATTTCCCTGATAATTATCAGTTGCAAGCGTCTCCGTCTCAAATCTTACCGAACGGTATTCAAGAACTCCCAGCTTATAATCATAAAACTGGTCAATCATCCCTGTGTATACAATCTTATCTGCCATGGAATCAAATTCTTCCCTGTTTGCAAGATAGTCAGTATCAAGCCTTACCTCAATTCCTTCAAGCATCTCTTCTACTATCTTAGTATATCCGCCAATTGGAATTCCCTGATATCTGTCATTAAAATAATTGTTATCATATACAAATCTTAACGGCAGTCTCTTAATTATAAATGAAGGAAGTTCTTTGCAGTCTCTTCCCCACTGTTTCTCAGTATATCCCTTTATAAGCTTTTCATATACATCTTTTCCGACAAGTGATAATGCCTGTTCTTCAAGATTCTTTGGCTCTGTTATATTAAGGTCTGCAATCTGTGCTGCAATAATATCTTTTGCCTCCTGTGGAGTGCTTATTCCCCACATCTTGCTGAATGTATTCATATTGAAAGGAAGGTTATATAATTCATTTTTATACTTTGCAATCGGTGAATTAATATAATTATTGAATTCTGCGAACTCATTTATATAATCCCATATAAATTTGTCAGAAGTGTGAAAAATGTGTGCACCATATACATGTACATTAATCCCTTCAACATTTTCACAATATATATTACCTGCTATATGATTTCTTTTTTCTATAACCAGACAGGTCTTTCCTTTTTTCTTTGCCTCATGTGCAAATACTGCACCGTAAAGTCCGGCACCAACAACAAGATAATCGTAATGCATCTTTATCGTCCTTTCGCATCTATTAATCATATACTTTTTTATTATATCAATTTTTATTTATATATGCAAATATCTAGTCATAATAATGTTTAAAATAAACTCTTATAAATATAGCCCATGTATCTTTAAACGCACGCCATATATCTTTCATTCCAATTCTTTTTGTATTCTTATCCCTTACATATACCACAGTTACAGGCATTTGTGCAATAGTACATCCTCTCCTGTTAAGTGCAACAAGCAGTTCTATGTCATATGCAAATCCTGAAGTCCTCACAAGATGTGCCACCGGTCTTATCGCTTCTGCACGAAATACTTTTAATCCTGTCTGTGTATCTTTTACATTAAGATGAAAAAGAATGAGCAGCATTATATAATATCCCATACTTATTATTTTACGTATTAAAGGATAACTTAGTTTTGAATCTTTGTGAAATTTGCATCCGATTACAACATCTGCATTATCATCAATCATCTTGCGAAGGTAACTCTCAAGCTGTGAAGGATTAAGTTCAAGGTCCGCATCAAGAAATGCAATATATTTTCCTTCTGACTCTGTTACGCCTGATATTATAGCCGTACCTTTACCCCTGTTTTTATCAGATGACACCATTCTTACTCTGCCATCTTCTTTCATGGCACGCTTTATTTCCTCTTTGGTCGCATCAGTGCTGCCATCATTTACCGCAACTATCTCAAAATCTTTTACAAATCCAGAAATAACAGAAATAGTTGTTTTAATACTATTGTATATGAGTTTTTCCTCATTATACGCCGGCATTACAACTGATAATTTTCCATCAAGATTAACCATAACCCCTCCAATAACGTAAAAAAACAGCAAAGTGTAAATCTATCCACTTTGCTGTCATATGTTTATGCCGGCAACGGGAATCGAACCCGTATGGGAGTATAAGTCCCGCAGGATTTTAAGTCCTGTGCGTCTGCCAGTTCCGCCACACCGGCACATATGGGACCTACAGGGCTCGAACCTGTGACCCTCTGCTTGTAAGGCAGATGCTCTC
>OHME01000901.1_pt1 | contig 12130 bp, 7 predicted proteins | sample 1569201 | NCBI WGS metagenome assembly OHME01 (sample SAMEA3879587, study PRJEB24766) | human gut metagenome | biome: human-associated habitat; feature: feces | place: USA | collected 1985/1987
ATTACACCTCAGAGAAGAACGGTTCGAAACCAAAGGATAAGCTCAAGGCATCCCAGCGAGTAAATGCGGCGCAGAGGGCGATGAGCGGTGATTACGCTCTCAGAGACGGCGAAAAGCCTGTTGTAAAGGTCGAGCCTGCTGAGATCAGGATGAATAAGGTATTCACCACGAAGGAAAAAGCAGAGCCTGCGATCAAAGTGTTTGAGAAGCAGGAGAGTGCCAGACAGAGAGAAGAAGAGCGAGTAGAGTGGAGAAAGAAAGCGGTGAGACGCGATAGCGACAAGACAGTCGGATGCATACATCCTGATTACTGCTGTGGCTGCGGCGCGTGCTACAGTGTATGTCCGGTAAATGCTATAAGCATGAAGTATGATTCAGAGGGATTTCTTGCTCCTGTAGTGGATCGCAGCAAATGTACAAACTGCGGTCTGTGCAGAAAGATCTGTCCATCTATAAATCTTGAGTATAAGAACACTGTCGAGCCTGCATGCTATGCGGCATATGCAGACGATGAGATAAGGGCAAAGAGTTCGTCAGGTGGAATATTCACACTGCTGGCTGAGTATGCATTTGAGCAGGGTGGAGCTGTATGCGGAGCAGGATACACAGACGATTTCAAGGTTGAACACTTTATCATAGAGAGCCCGGATGATCTGGACAAGCTCAGAAAATCCAAGTATGTTCAGGCTGATGCATCGAAGGTGTATGCGGACGTTAAGAAGATACTCAAGGAAGGCAGAGTGGTAGTATTCTGCGGATGCGGATGTCAGGTCGCAGGACTTTACGCAACACTCAAGAATGTGGATATATCAAATCTCTACACAATAGATCTGATGTGCCACGGCGGCCCATCGCCAAAGCTGTTCGATGATTATCTGAACAAATACCACGGCAAGGATCAGGGCAAGGTTGCTGATGTTGGATTCAGAGACAAGGACTACTTCGGCTGGTCTACAGAGATGACTGTAAAGTACACTGACGGAACAGTTTATCACAGAACAAGGACACAGGATCCATATTACAGAGCATTCCTTCCTTGTATATCGACGAGAAAGTTCTGTGGACACTGCGCATATGCGAAGCTTCCGAGAACAGGTGATATAACACTTGCAGATTTCTGGGGAATCCAGAAGTACAACAGAGATTACACTGACGGCAAGGGAACATCCATTGTGTCAGTCAACAGTCCACAGGGTGAGAAGATATATGCTGCCATAGCAGACAAGCTGCTCCTGAACAAGGAGATACCTTGTGATGATGTACTCAAGACAGGACAGCCATTTGACCACTGCTTCAAGAATCATCCTGCCAGACAGAGATATTTTGAGCAGATAAAGAATGGCTCATCCATGGAGAAGGCATACGATTATGCCATCAAGGACAAGTACGATGTAGGTATATATGGCGTGTGGTTCGGTGCGAACTACGGAAGTGTTGCTACCTATTACGCACTTCACGAGATCATCAGATCATTTGGTCTGTCAGTGCTCATGATAGACATGCCTGCAGCCAAGACCGGAGCCGGCAAGCCTGACACCCATGCGAGAAGATTTGCAAAGGCACATTACCATGAGAGCAAGAGATACACACTGAAGGATATGAGGGAGCTCAATTCCAAGGTCGATACATTCATCATGGGATCAGATCAGGTGTGGAACAGAGGTATAAGCAGAGGCTTCGGCTTCTCATTCTATTTCGATTTTGTTGAGCCGGATAAGAAGAAGATCGCATTCTCTGCATCATTTGGACATGACAGGGATTTCTGTAATGTACAGGACAGGGAGACGATATCTGAATACATGAGACAGTTTGATGGAATATCCATCAGAGAGACCAGTGGAGTTGAGATCTGTAAGGATGTGTATGGAATAGATGCGGTGAGAGTTCTCGATCCTGTATTTGTTGCAGACAGAAAGATATTCGATTCACTGGCAGACAAGGCAAAGAAGAAGCACGATGGCAAATATATGCTTGCATATATACTTGATCCAACTCCGGAGAAGAGAGCCGCAGTGGTTGAGGTTTCAGAGAAGCTCGGCCTTGAGGTAGTTGTTCTTCTGGACGGACGTCCAAAGGACCCGGTGAAGAACCGTCAGATCATGGATATGGACGACAAGATCGTCGACGACATAACAGTCGAGGACTGGCTGAACTATTTCAGAAATGCAGATTTCGTTCTCACTGATTCATGCCACGGAATAAGCTTCTCACTTGTATTTGAGACAAACTTTATCGGACTTGCAAACAGTGCAAGAGGAATGACAAGATTTGAATCCCTCGTGGATGTATTCCAGGTGAGAGATCATTACGTTCAGGATGCGGCAGACATTCTTGGAAATGATGAGCTGTTGAAGCCTGTGGATTACGACAATGTTAATAAGATACTTATGTCAGAGAGGGAGAGATCCCTTGCATGGCTTAAGGAAGTATTGTTCAGACCTAAGGAGTTTGAGGGTTATAGAGCATATCCAATTATAGATAAGAGATTGGCGGAAGATAAGGAGGATTAAGTAACATGGCAAAGTATGATTACCTCATAGTAGGAGCCGGATTATTCGGCGCAGTATTTGCATACGAGGCAGGCAAGAGAGGCAAGAGCTGTCTGGTTATAGACAAGCGTCCACATATTGCCGGCAACATTTACACAGAGCAGGTGGAGGGTATAAATGTTCACAAGTATGGTGCACATATATTCCACACATCTGACAAGAAGATCTGGGAGTATGTAAACCAGTTTGCAGAGTTCAACAACTACATTAACTCACCTGTAGCTTCATACAAGGATGAGCTGTACAACCTTCCATTCAACATGAACACATTCAGCAAGATGTGGGGAATCAAGAAGCCTTCAGAGGCAAAGGCAATCATCGAGAAGCAGATCGCAGATCTGAACATTGGAGAGCCAAAGAACCTTGAGGAGCAGGCACTCAAGCTTGCCGGTACAGATGTGTATGAGAAGCTTGTCAAGGGATACACAGAGAAGCAGTGGGGAAGACCATGTACAGAGCTTCCTGCATTCATTATCAAGAGACTGCCTCTGAGATTCATATACGACAACAACTACTTCAATGACCGTTTCCAGGGAATCCCAATGGGCGGATACACACAGATCATTGAGAAGATGCTTGAGGGCGCTGAGGTCAAGACTGACACAGATTACTTCGATTTTATCAAGGAGAATCCTGACATCGCAGACAAGACTGTATACACAGGTATGATCGATGAGTTCTTCGGATTCCAGTACGGACCACTTGAGTACCGTTCAGTAAGATTCGAGACAGAGGTACTCGATGAGGAGAACTACCAGGGAAATGCTGTTGTGAACTACACACACAGAGATGTTCCATACACAAGAATAATCGAGCACAAGCACTTTGAGTTTGGAAAGCAGCCAAAGACAGTTATCAGCCGTGAGTATTCAGCAGAGTGGAAGCCGGGCGTAGAGCCATACTACCCTGTAAACAACGACAAGAACAATGCGCTTTACGAGAAGTACAGGGAGCTTGCAGAGACACGCAAGGATGTAATATTCGGCGGAAGACTTGGACAGTACAAGTATTATGATATGGACAAGGTAATCGCAGCAGCACTTGAGTGTGTTGAGGCAGAGTTCTAATCGTAAGATAGAGCATATTATAAAGCCATACAAAGGGACGCATACCGGAATACAGATTTTCCGTATATGCGTCCTTTTTGCGTGCCGGAAGCATGGGTGATACGGCAAAATAAAAAAGATATACACTTTCGACAGAACGTGATAGAATTATACTAATTATGGGCATGTTATTTGGTGGATACGGTGCCCAGGGGGTAAAAATTAAAAGGGTAAAGGGTGTATATGTTATGACAAGGAAGAGGATTGCGGTACTGACAGCCCAGGCTGATGAGTACACCCAGGGTAGATTCCTCTCGGGGTTTTTTGAGAAGGCATTTCAGCTTGATTATGATGTGTGCGTGTTCTCAATGTATCTGAAGTATCAGGATACAGCTAGCAGAGAAGTGGGGGACGCCAACATATTCAACCTGATAGAATTTGACAAATATGATGCGGTGGTAATATGTACTGACAGGATCAGGACGCCGGGAACAGAGGAGGGACTCCGGTGGCGTGTGGAGCATGAGTTTGATGGCCCGGTACTGATAGTCGGCGACGAGATAGAAGGATATAAATCCATAAATATTGATCACAGAAAGAATATATGCGGGCTTACGGATCATCTCATAGAAGAGCACGGATACCGTGATATAGTGCTGCTTGATGGCTGGGAGAATACTGCCAATTCCGAGCTGAAGAAGCAGGGATTCTTTGACAGCATGAAGAGTCATGGTATCGATGTGGATGAATCGTCGGTTTACTATGGCAATAACTGGTTTGACTCAGGACGCCAGACCGCAATGGAGATAACAGAGAACAGAGACAGACTTCCACAGGCTGTGGTGTGTGCCAGTGATCACATGGCACTGGGGCTGGCGGCTGAGCTGGAACAGAGAGGCGTGAGGGTCCCTGAGGATATAGCGATAACGGGATATGACGCTGCGGAGACGAACGATGACAGAGTCATACCGCTGACATCGGTTGATATACCTGCAAAGGTTGACGGCGAGTACGCCGCAAAATGGATAGATGCAGAGATAAACGGAAGATCTCTGGAGAACTATAGGAGCAGTGCGTCTATACACTGGGGAAAAAGCTGTGGATGTGAGCAGTGTACGGAGAAGCCGGGAAAGAGAGACGTGACGGCATGGGATATGAACGCTCAGCCGGGAAGCTATGGTTCATACTATAACCATATGATGGAGGATCTGTTATCCCAGAGAGATTACAGGGAATTCTACAATACCATATTCCAGTATGCCCACACGGATGGCAACATGAGCAGTTTCAGTCTCTGCCTGAATGAATATTGGAAGTTTCCTGAGGTCATGATGGGGTCAAATGCACTGAGAGTCGGATACACGAAGAATATATACAGGGTCATCAGAAGCTGCGGTGATGGAGACGGTGCGATAGATTTCGATGACTGTTTTGACGTGTCCAGACTGATACCTGAGCTGGATGCAGACAGGGACAGACCTGAGGCTTACATATTCACTCCACTCAATTTCGACGACAGATGTTTTGGATATGCGGTTGTGAGCTATGGAAGCGAGTGCAGGGCGTACGATATTTCATATAGCACATGGATCAAGCAGATCATGCAGGGCATGGAGGCGTTCTACAGACAGGCGAGTCTTCAGAAGCTTCTGGACAAGGTCAATGCATCGCAGATCCGTGATGATCTGACCGGAGTGTACAATTATAACGGATTTATGGCGAGGTGCAGGGATATGTGTAACGATGCCGTTGCACATGGCAGGAGCATTGAGCTGCTGGCTATAGATATAAAGGGACTGGGACAGATAAATGCAAGTCTCGGCAGAAAGGTCGGGGACGAGGCCATACAGGCACTTGCCAGAATGATCTCGGCATCCCTTGAGAAATCCGACGTATGTATGAGAATGTGTAACGATGAGTTCATCGTGGCATATCAGGTGATGGGAGATGCGGAGGATCACGCAGACGCCATAGTTAAGAGTGTGGAGAGCCGTACCAGGGAGTTTAACAGGAAAAATGGCGACAATTTTGTCATGGAGATATGCTATGCGGTGGACAGACAGATGGTTGCGAATGCGGAGGCTCTGGACAACTATGTGAACGCACTCATAAGCAACAAGAACAATGCCAAGATTAAGGCGTACATTGAGAGCACGAGAAATGCAGAGCTGTCACAGGAGGATATAGAGAAGGACAAGCTTGCCACGGAGATTCTTGACAGGAATCTGCTCACATATCATTTCCAGCCTATAGTTAATGCCCGCACAGGTCAGATCTATGCCTATGAGGTGCTCATGAGATCGGCAGGAGAGCAGTACATGTCTCCTCTCGACATAATACAGAGTGCTGAGAGACTTGGACGTCTGAGCGATGTGGAGAGAGCCACATTTATCAATGTGTTGAGACTCGTTGAGGACAAGCGAGAGGAACTTGAGGGCAGAAAGATATTCTTTAACAGTATACCGGGCTGCAGGCTGTCGGAGGAGGACACCGCTGTCATAGAGAGCAAACTCAGGGAATTTGGTGGACAGGTGGTCGTGGAATTCACCGAGGAGGCTGAGATGAGCGACCAGCTACTGGATCAGATAAAGGACAAGTACGGCAGGATGAACATAGAGACCGCCATAGATGACTATGGCTCAGGTTATTCAAATGTCAACAATCTTCTCAGATATATGCCGCGTTACGTGAAGATAGACAGGATGCTCATGACAAATATACATGAGGATCCGCAGAAGCAGCATTTTGTTAAGGATATTATAGAATTTGCGCATGACAATGATATCGTCACTCTGGCGGAGGGCGTTGAGCTGGATGTTGAACTCAAGGAGGTCATCAGACTTGGCGCAGATCTCATTCAGGGTTACTACACGGCGAAGCCTTCACCGGAGGCGATTGCCGAGATAGATAAGAGGATCATAAACGAGATAGTCCAGTACAATCAGAACGAGATCACAAAGTATGGCAAGAAGACCTATGTCATAACCGATGAAGACGAGATATCGATGGTTCAGCTTGCATTTAACAAATATACGGCGCTTGATTTCAAGAAGATAGATGACCAGTACAGGTACGTCAACATGACAGGTACACCGGGCTTCAAGTCCAACATGCTGATAACCATAGGAGACGGCTTCAGAGGCGAGCTCAGGGTGGACAGCATAAGCCTTGGAGGAGAGAAGGGCATACCTTGTATAAAGATAGAAGACAACTGCGATGTCAGGATAGTCCTAACCGGAGACAATGAGCTGCGCACAGGCGGTATACAGGTAGCCGAGTCGTCAAAGCTCGAGCTTGCCGGAGACGGAGATCTGAGGATCACACTTGCGGGTGGCAGATACTTTGGAATAGGAAACGATTTTGCGTCGAGACACGGAGATCTGTATTTCAATCAGGATGGAACGCTGTCCATAACGGCCACCGGAATGAGGGGCATTGGAATAGGATCCGGCCTTGGCGGTAATATATATATTGGACACGGACGATACGAGATAGATCAGAGAGGTCAGGAGGGTGTGATGATAGGCTGCATGGACAGCGACTGCACTCTTCACATAGAGAACTGTGACATGGAGATATACAATGGAATCGCCAGGAGTGTATCCATAGGCTCATATAACGGAAGCGCGGATATAGCTATTGACAATATATCCGGCAAGATATCCGGGGCATCCATCTCGACAGCAGTCATAGGAACCATGAATGGAAAGTTCTGCAGGGTTGCCATGAAGAATATCAATATTACTATGAACATCAGGGCAAATGAATGTTATGGTATAGGCTGCCGTGAGGGCGATACGGACGTCAGCATACAGTACGCTTACGTCAAGGTGGTGGCACAGGGCAAGGATGCCTACGCCATGGGTAACAGCACCCACACCGCCAGACTGGAATTCTCCAACTCGGATATCAACACACAGGTGATCAACAGTGTGGGAACTGATATAGGTGCAGAGGAGAAAAATATCGTGATCGGTAACGGTAGAGTGAGCTTCATGGTGAACGGAATATCAAAGAACAGGGAAGTGCAGATGGTCGATCTGTAGGCGCCTATTCCGAAGCGTACAGTTAATCATTATTAATATTGTGTTGTTGACTGTTGTGAAGTATAATACAGCCGATTGACATGATGGGAGAATATTTATGGTTTTTTCGAGTTTAATATTTTTGTTTGTTTTTCTCACTGCAAACCTGATAGCATATTTTGCGGTGAGCCCTGAGAAACGCAATAAGGTATTGCTGATATTTTCACTGGTGTTCTATGCCTGGGGAGGCCCGAGATATCTTCTGCTCCTGGCGGGAGAGACTCTGGTGAGCTGGCTGTTTGCCATTCGCATAGATGAGGCACGTGCCGGATATACCAAGAGATCTGAGAAGTTTTATCTTGTGTGTGACCTTGTGATAATGCTTGGCTGTCTTGCGATATTCAAATATCTGGGATTTTTCCTTGGCAACATAAAGGCAGTGTTCGGCGTGCCGAAGACCGTGCCTGGAATAGCTCTCCCAATAGGAATCTCTTTCTATACATTCCAGCTCATATCATATGTGGTGGATGTGTACAGGAACGAAGTCAGACCACAGAGAGAATACTGGAAGCTCCTTCTGTATTCAAGTCTGTTCCATCAGTGTATAGCGGGACCTATCGTCAGATATGAGACCGTTGCTGATCAGATAGACAACAGGGAGATAACAGCGAACGATATATACATGGGACTGAGAAGATTTTCAGTCGGACTGGCAAAGAAGGCGATACTGGCCAATTCCTGTGCCAGCATAGCCGACACCCTGCTCCCGGCGGGAGTAGCGAGCCTCAAGGCTCAGACGACACTTGGAATGTGGATTGGAATGATAGCGTATATGCTTCAGATATACCTTGATTTCTCAGCATACTCAGACATGGCCATCGGAATGGGAAGGATGGTAGGTTTCCACTATGATGAGAACTTTAACTACCCATATATGGCTACATCGGTAAATAATTTCTGGAGGAGATGGCACATATCACTCAGCTCATTCTTCAGGGATTACGTATATATACCGCTTGGCGGCAACAGATGCAGCACAGCGAAGTACATCCGCAACATGGCTATCGTGTGGTTCCTCACGGGAATGTGGCACGGAGCAAGCTGGAATTATATATTCTGGGGAATTTATTATCTGGGCTTCCTCCTTCTGGAGAAGTTTTATCTGGGCGGAAGACTCGGCCCTGTGGCATCCCGAATATATACGCTGCTCGTTATCCTGTTCGGATGGACCATATTCAGATTTGAGAGCCTTCGTGAGCTTGGAACAGTGCTTGCGGGAATGTTTGGAATAGGAACATCGGGATTTGCAAATATGGCACTTGGAACAATATTTGTGAAGAACATATTCTTCCTGATATTTGCATGTATTGCGTGTACGGATCTGGGCAAGAGACTCAGAAAATGGGCTATAGAAGTTGGAAAGGTCAACCCACTTGTATTCAACGTGTTCAATGTAACTGAGATGATAACACCGGTACTTATGCTCGTGATCTCAGTGCTGGCGCTTGTGGGTGCAAGCTATAATCCTTTCCTGTATTTCCAGTTTTAATGGGTGATTTTTATGAAGAGAAGATATACCAGAAGTCAGAGACAACAATTAAAGAAATTCAGAACTCTAGGTGTTCTTATATTTGCCGCAGTCATGGCGATAGGAGCATTTATTGGTCTGCTGTTTTTTGTCAGACCTAAGAAATCCACGGTGGAGAAGAGGACGCTTGCAAAGTTTCCGTCATTCACTATAACGTCATTCCTCGACGGATCATACTTCGAGGACGTGTCACTGTGGTATTCTGACACATACCCTATGAGGGATAAGCTTGTGTCGGCTGACCAGAGCCTTAAGAAGCTGTACGGAATACAGCTCGGAACGCAGGTGGTTGGAGGAAATGCCAAGGGCGATGAGATACCTGATGTGGACAAGAGTGCGGTGACCGCCACTCCTGATGATGCAGGCAAGGCGACAACTGAGAGTACCACGGAGGTTACGACAGAGGATCCTGAGATAGGACTTCCTGCGAGTCTGACATCGAAGAACAAGCAGGATGCGACAACTGAGAGCGGTTCGGTCCAGACGGTCGATCCACCAGATTCAAAGGCTATGGACAAGGCGTTCCAGAAGCAGCTTCAGGACAACCTGTATGTGAAGGATGGTTCTGCGTACAGCCTGTACTATTTCGTTCAGGACTCCGCAACAGAATATATAGATGCTATCAACAATGCAGCGGCACAGCTCTCGGGCCAGACAAATGTGTACGATATTCTTGTGCCGAACAATTCAGGTGTCCTGCTATCGGATGACGAGCTGGATAAGCTTGGCGGTTCCGATCAGAAACAGGCGATAGAGTATTACTATGGCATGATGAATGGCGTGAAGACGGTCGATATATTTGACACGTTAAAGGCGCATAAGGATGAATATATATTCTTCAGGACAGATCACCACTGGACCGCGGATGGCGCGTACTATGCGTATGAGGATTTCTGCAAGACGAAGGGCATAACGGCCATTCCACGTGACAAGAGGAAGACGGATACCTTCAAGGGATTCCTCGGAAGCTTCTACAGCACCCTGCAGAACTCTGACATGAAGAATAATCCTGATACGATATACGCCTACGAACCGATAGGAACAAATGACATGACCTACTGGAACGAGGATGGCTCGGAGCAGAAGTGGAATGTCATAATGGATGTGAATGGATGGGATAAGGGAACCATGTATTCTACATTTGTGGGCGGTGACACGCCGATGGCAGTGATAGAGAACCCAAAGGTGACAGACGGTTCATCGTGTGTAGTAATGAAGGAGTCCTACGGAAATGCATTTATTCCATTTCTTGTGGATCACTACTCCAAAATATATATCATAGATTACAGATATTCACAGGTAAACATCCTTGACTTTGTGAAGAGCAAAAAGGTCAATGATTTTATCTGTATAAATAACATATCTCTCATAGGAGATAAAGATGTGGCGGCTACTATAAGCAGTCTGCTGCACTAGGGCATAATCGGAGGATTTGCAGACAGATGTCCGGAGATGGTCAACAGATATATGGAGACTGCTTCTGAAGGTACCAGAGGATTGTTCATGTTCTGCACCATAGATAATGACAAGGATGTGGACGTGTTCCAGGCGCTTGCAACTGCCGACAGACTTCTCTATCAGGAGAAGCGTGCAAAGAAGCTTCGCCGGATGGCTGAGTAAGACAGATATAAAAGACAAAATATATAAAGGCTTGAAAGAAGGAGGATGTATCATGGAGAGATTAGGTTTCATAGGCATGGGTAATATGGCACAGGCACTCTGTGCAGGATTTGTGAATTCAGGGAAGATAGCGGCTGAGAGTGTATATGCATATGCACCACACTATGACAAGCTGGTGAAGAACTCAGAGAAGTATGGATTTACTCCGTGTAAGACACTTGCAGAGCTGGTGGATGCCGTGGATACGGTCATCATGGCATGCAAGCCTTATCAGATCAATGACGTTCTCGTTGAGATAGGAGAGAGACTTCACGGCAAGGCTCTTGTGTCGGTGGCAGCTGGCTGGGATTTTAAGAAGTACAGTGAGTATTTTGACAGTTCGGTGAGAGTGCAGTTTGTGATGCCGAATACTCCTGCCATGGTATATGAGGGAGTTATGCTCTTTGAAGCACAGAATTCCCTTGAGGAGGAAGAAAGGACACAGATCAAAGAGCTGTTCGCTGCTGTGGGAATTGTGGAGGAGCTTCCATCGAATCTCATGGGGATAGGTGGAGCAGTTACAGGATGTGGCCCTGCATTTGTTGACCTGTTCATAGAGGGCTATGCGGACGCTGCCGTGAAGTACGGTGTGCCAAGACAGACTGCGTACAGACTCATATCACAGATGATCCTGGGATCTGCTAAGCTTCAGCTTGAGACCGGTGAGCATCCGAGTGTGCTGAAGGACAACGTGTGCTCTCCTGCGGGAACAACCATCTGCGGTGTGGCATCTCTTGAGGAGTCTGGTCTCAGGAGTGCATGCATTAAGTCTATAGATGCGATCATGAATAAGTAATAACGGCAAAGCCCCTGTATGATTGAAATATCATACAGGGACTTTTTTATTTCTTGACTTTTTTATTTCTTGAATTTTGAGAGGATGCTTATAAGCTGCCTTATGTTCAGCGGCTTTGACAGGTGTTCGTTCATGCCCGCCAGACGGCATCTTTCGAGATCTTTAGCAAATGTGTTGGCGGTGATGGCGATGATAGGAATGTTCTGTGCATCCGGATGCTCGAGCTTTCTTATGGCGTAGGACGCCGAGATTCCATCCATCACAGGCATACGGATATCCGTAATTACAAGATCAGGGCTGAGCTTTTCTATCAGAGCCAGAGCCTGATCGCCTGTTTGTGCAGTTCCTGCCACCAGAAAATCCGGATCCGCTTTCTGGATTTTCTGGACAAGATTTGTGAGCAGAAGTTCTTCATCCTCCGCAACGATGACAGTGTACGTCATACTGTTTTGATTCCTCCTTGCTTA
>OHME01000903.1_pt1 | contig 12099 bp, 8 predicted proteins | sample 1569201 | NCBI WGS metagenome assembly OHME01 (sample SAMEA3879587, study PRJEB24766) | human gut metagenome | biome: human-associated habitat; feature: feces | place: USA | collected 1985/1987
ATTATTTCTCAACTTTGTCACATAGACTGCTCATTTCCCCTACAAATCCGAATTTTGACAGCACTGCATAACCACAATCAGCCCCATTATAATTTATAACCCCAGAAGTTTCTCCAATTCTTCCATTTGCGTTCCAATTTCCATCTCAATTTCTCTTATGTTAGTCATTATTTCCTGAGTTGATGGGTATTCAACAGGCTTGTATTCGATTTCTTTATACTTATTAATACTCAAATCATAATCATTATCAACAATTTCCTGTTTTGGAACAAAAAATGACTTGTCAGTTCTCTTTCGCTCTTTTTCATCATCAAGATTGGTAAAACGTTCTATAATATCAGGTATATCATTTTCCTGCACAGGAGTTCGTTTATCATCAAGGCTGAAGCCATCCGCTGTCATATCATAAAACCATACATCATCTGTACCACCATGATTTGTTTTTGTAAATATAAGAATAGCTGTCGATACTCCCGCATATGGTTTAAAAACACCTGATGGCATTGAAATGACTGCCTGAAGTTTATTATTATCAACTATTTCCTTTCTTATCGACTTATGTGCTGATGATGAGCCAAATAAAACACCATCTGGAACTATGCACGCACATCTTCCACCAACTTTTAATATTCTTAAAAATAATGTCAAAAATAAAAGTTCTGTCTTTTTTGTCTTACACACTTTCAGTAAATCACCAGAAACTGATTCTGCATCCAGACTTCCCTTAAATGGTGGATTTGCCAATACTAATGTATATCTTTCCTTATCAGAATTCTGGTCTGATAAACTATCACGATATTCTATACACGGATTATCTATTCCATGAGTCATCATATTCATCGCACCTATACGAAGCATCGTCCTATCCATATCGTAGCCATAAAACATATGATTCATATAATGTTCTTTTTTATCTTTATCAAAAAATATCTCTTCTTTACGATTTTCCTTTAACCATTCACCTGATGCGACAAGAAATCCTGATGTTCCACATGCCGGATCACATATCATATCATCAGCCGATGGTTTCATAAGTTCTACCATCATCTTAATAATGTGTCTTGGTGTACGGAACTGTCCATTTCTGCCTGACTGTGCAATCTTTGAAAGCAGATATTCATAAACATCTCCTCTGACATCTGAGGCCTGCATGTGATTCATCAAATCATATATCTCATCCAGAGAATCAACTACTTTTGAAAGCAACAAGGGTGTTGGCAGCTTAAATATTGCATCCTGCATATATTTTGAATAAGCACTTTCCTTATCATTATGTAAAGATTTGATAAATGGAAAAATCCACTCCTGCATTATGCTATACATTTTTTCAGCCGGATAATCATGAAATACCGACCATTTTAACTGTGTTCCATCAATAACACGTTCACCTATTTTAACATTTTCCGAAAATATTGTCTCATATGGCAATCCCAGCATTTCACTTTCTTTTGCTCTAAGATTATCTGCATCATCAAGATCATGTATAAACATAAGATATGTTATCTGTTCAATTACTTCAAGTGGATTAACAAGTCCACCGGCTGCAAATGCATCCCACAATCCATCAATTTTATTTTTTAATTCACCTGTAATCATATTTTCTGCCACTCCTTCATAGCCTCAGCAAATTCTAATCTAACGATAACATCATCCACCGCAAAACTCAACGCTTTTTTCAACAAGCCTCTCGCCCTCATATCTTAGCTTCATCGCAAAAAAACGCTTTTCATCTTCAAGGAGAAGCTTTAAGAACTGTGCATCTCCTTCCCATGTCGGAAGCTGTGGCACGTCAGACTTTTTTACCCACTCAAGCTCGCCCTCATCACACGTAATAAGTTCTCCTGTATATCCGTCAGCTGTAAAAAGACACATCATCTCAGCCTCATATTCATCACTTATAAATGTGATAAGCCCACGGAACTTGTATGATGTAAGCGAAAGCCCAGTCTCTTCTTTTACTTCACGAAGCAGGCACTCCTGCGGTGTCTCATTGCCTTCGGCATGGCCGCCTACGCCAATCCATTTGTCTTTATTGACATCTTTTTTCTTCTTTGTTCTGTGAAGCATAAGATAACAGTCATTATTTTCTATATAACAAAGCGTTGTCATTTTCATTAGCACAAAACCTCCCTCACATCTTCTTTCCATGCTTAAATTCGTTAAAATATCAATTATTTCATTGTAATATAAAAGCTATTATTTTTTATAATACCACAAATAATAATATAAAAACAGATGGTCCGTATGTTTATTTGTGCACATTTATAATTGTGTCAAACATACATTCCATCTGTTTTTACAAAATACCATATCTATTCTATTCTGCTAACCCCATCAGTAATAAATATCCTGACTTTACCATTTTTTATTGTATCGCAGATACATTATCGCAGATACATTATATCAAATACATTAATATTTCATATAATCTTTAATTACATTGTGGTCTTTTAATACCTTTTCAATGACTGTACCCTTAATCATTTTAAGAAGTGGCTTCTTTAATGCGTTAAGTGGTCCTGGAAGTTCAATTTCAAGAGGTGATTTGCCATCCATAAGTTTTACCGATGAATCAAGAAGATCTCTTACATCATATACACTGCCCCAGACTTCCGGAACACCTCTGTCTACACCAAGAAGTCCATATACAGCTTCCATAGCTGTTCTTACTGAATATTCTGTTGTAAATATAGTATCTCTAGGTGTTTCGGCAAACTGTCCTAAAAATGCAAAGTTTACACAGCCATCCGGAATTACGTCAGGTCTGTCTCCCTTTCTTCTTGGCATGAAAAATGCTGTGATAAATGGCATCATTGTAGGTGTTGTATTGCAATGATTCTTTGCAAGCTCATCTATCTCATCTACAGGAACGCCGAGATGATACAGCCATTCAGCTGTGATTTCTTCACCTGTACATTCTTTCATAGGCTTCTTGATATAATCACCTGCTACATCTGTAAAGAGACTGTATACCCATACGCAGACTTCATCTTTCTTCTGCTCCTTAAACTGTCCCTGTCTGTTAATAGTCCAGCTCAAAAGCCATCTTGAATCTTTACAGCTTACGATACCGCCTGTAACAACTTTTCCTGTTCTTGGGTCTCTCTTACATATATTTTTGATATAAGAAATAATCTTTTCATCGCTAGTTGTAACTGTTGCTGACTCCCAGTTTGTCTTTTCAATATCACTGCAGAATTTTTCCGGATGTCCAAATGATTTGTCCTGTTTTGCAATATTTTTCCAGAGACTCCAGCATCCGCTTGTACGAACTTCTGCATCTCCGTTCGGTGCATGATTCTGATCGCCATAGATGGTTCCCTCTGTACAGCTTCCGTTTGTCACAAATACCAGATCTTTCTCAGTCAGAAGGATTCCTTTCTCCACACCATTGACTTTGCATTCAATGGCCGAAGCTACCTTCTTTCCGTCTTTTCTCTCAAATACGACGTTCGTTACTTCGGTATGAAACTGAAAATCAACACCTGCTGCTTCCAGATATTTCTGCATAGGAAGAATAAGTGATTCATACTGGTTGTATTTTGTAAACTTCAAAGCAGAAAAGTCAGGAAGCCCACCGATATGATGAATGAATCTCTGGATATAAAGCTTCATTTCAAGTGCACTGTGCCAGTTTTCAAATGCAAACATTGTTCTCCAGTAAAGCCAGAAATCAGAATCAAAAACTTCTTCATCAAAGAAATCTTCTATTGTCTTATCATACAGATCTTCATCTTTTGTGAAGAAAAGTTTCATTATCTCCATACAGCCCTTCTGGCTAAGATTGAACTTGCCGTCAGTATGGGCATCTTCGCCTCTGTTTACAGTTGCACGGCAGAGTGAATAGTTAGGATCATGCTTGTTAAGCCAGTAATATTCATCAAGTACAGATGCTCCCGGTATTTCAATTGAAGGAATACTTCTGAACAAATCCCAGAGACATTCAAAGTGGTTTTCCATCTCACGTCCGCCACGCATTACATAACCTCTTGTTGGGTCATTAATTCCGTCGCACGCACCACCGGCGATATCCATAGCTTCAAGAATATGAATATTTTCGCCCTTCATCTGTCCATCTCTTACAAGAAAACATGCAGCTGCAAGTGAAGCAAGTCCACTTCCTACAAGATATGCACTCTTGTTATCAACACCTTCAGGTTTTTCAGGCCTTGCAAATGCTTCATAATTACCGTTTGAATAGTAAATACCTTTACTGTTCTTTGTATATTTGCCACGCTCTGTGTTCCTGAATGTATCATGTTCTTCTTTCTGAATTTCTTTTACTCTTTTTTTCTCCTCAGTTTTTTTGCTCTTTGCTGCAACTGCTGCAATTCCTGCTCCAACTGCTATCAAAGATGCCACGCCTAATTTTGTTGATTTTTTACCCATACAAATCATCCTTTCTGAGTTGTTTTCTATAATATAACCCGTTTAATGATTTTATTAAACAGGCAAAAAACAGGCAGTGCCTAAAATTTATGCACTGCCTGAATATTGTCTGTTTTTTAACAATCTATTTTTTTGTCCTGTTATAAATATATGCAGCGGCCAATATTATTATGACCACATCTACCATTATCCATACCCATAGCGGAACATTTGCAATATTGTAACATCTTACATTAATCCACATCTGATTAATTTTTGCATTTTTATCATTATCAAAATATTGCATTACAGCACTTCTTTCCATGACATCCTCACTTGGATACTGGGCAAGAATCTGTCTATCCATCTGGTCTCTTGGAATTGTGAGTATATATTTTTCATCATCTGAATCACCTGAAAAGAAATAGCCAAGCGGATATTCTACAGTATCTGCTTCATCGTCATCAGCCTCGTAATTCCACTTTAAATAATCAAAAACCACATCACTGTTCCCTCCTGATATAACAGAAGTATAACCGATGTAATACATGTTTCTGACAGCATTTTCCGGCATTGAGAGGAAATTAATAAAGCTCTGTGCCGCCTGCTTTTTCTCATCATTTCCACCAATTCCTGATTTCAGCATTACCCATCCATCAAAATAAATATTGGTACTTTCCTTTGGCACTGCAAAATTAAGTGTAAAATCATCTTTATCAGCCTGATCCATTGTATACACGGCATCACCCGACCACTGATAACCTGCAACAACTTTTCCGGTAATCATATCTGCCTTTGCACTATCTGTCTCGAATGAGTAGGCATTATCTTTAACTTCCTGCAGATACTCCTGTACTTCTTTTATTGTATCATCTGAAGTATCATTCATCTCCTGTGCAAGTTTTTCTTTATAATCCTTTGAAGCCAGAAATGATTTTGATGTAAGTTTGTCAGACTTTATAGCACCTATCGCTGCAAACATTGAATCCCTTACGTTATCTTTTATAGTAATCTGACGTTTAAACCTGCTGTTATTTATAATAGTCCAGGTCGATGCCTCTTCCTTTGAGACTGCATCCGGATTATATATAATTCCTGTGATTCCCCACATATATCCCGCAGCATATCTGCTCCACGCCTCACCATTTATTTCATTACTGTCAAACATATTTTTAATAAACGGCGATACTCCGCGGCTGTAATAATTTTCTTTGATATTTTTATCATAAAAATCATTTGAAAATGGCTCCAGCCTGCCTTCTGACATAAGTTTCATTATCATATATTCAGACGGACACACAAGGTCATATTCATCGCCAAGCGTAAGCATATTATAAAGTTCCTCATTTGTCCCCAGACAGCTGTATTCAACTTTTACTTTTTTACCATATGTTTTGTAATACCAGTCCTCAAAATCAGCAACCATTGAATTCTCGCCCTTTATATCGCCGCTTTCAAGGTCTATTGTCTCATCCCAGTCACCTTCATCAATATACTCTTCCCAGTTGCAGACACGCAGCGTGATTGTATCAGAAGAAGTGGCCGCATGTGCATATGACGGAAGAAATGCACATGCACTTCCTATTACTATAAGTGATGCAAGACTGACTGATACAATTTTTCTTAAAAAATATTTCATTATATCAGCCCTCCTTTTTTTCTTTTCTTGATGGAACAATATTAATAAAAAGTTCCACCGCAATTACAATAATAAAAATTATTGTTGACAATGCCCACAACGCAGTCTTTATCTGTGTCTGTGAACCTTTTGTTGCATTTACGACATAGGTGCTTATAGTATCGAATGTAGCAGGTTTTGTATATGTTGCAACAAAATAATCGTCAAGCGACAGTGTAACAGCCATAACAAAACCTGATAAAATTCCTGAAGCAATCTGTGGAATTATAACTTTAAACAACGCATATGCAGGAGTTGCTCCAAGGTCAAGAGCTGCCTCATACAGGCTCGGGTCCATCTGTTTTAATTTAGGTACTACTGCAAGATATACAAATGGTGCACTTAACACAACGTGTCCTGCAACCAGAGGTATATACGTATCTTTGCTCACTCCGAACACAACAACTATAAGGATACATATTGAAAATCCCGTTACCACATCTGCATTTACAACAGGCACCTGATTAAGAACCGACAATGTATTTCTCACTCTCTTTTTTGAATAAAAAGCACCAACAGCACCTGTAGTTCCAAGTATTGTTGCAATTGCCGCACTGCCAAATGCAAGAAGTATTGAGCCGAATATCATATGCTGTAATTCCGGTGTTGTAAAAAGTGTCACATAATTCTGAAATGAGAATGCATGTATTGCTCCAATGTTTGATGCATCAGTAAAACTGTACACTGCAAGCACAAGTATCGGCACATACATAAACAGAAGCACAAGGCTGATAACTGCATATTTTAATATTTTTTTAATCACAATAATGCACCTCCTCTGCCGCTTTCTTCTGAATCACTATCACCTGAAATAAGCGAGACGATACAGATAATAATTAAAAGAATCAATGCAATCATTGAACCATTATGCCAGTCATATGAACTGAAATAGCTTCCAATCAGACTGCCCATGATATATGTGCTGTTATAAAGCATATCAAGAACTACATAGTTAGTCATTGCCGGAAGAAATACCATTGAAACTCCGCTCACAATTCCCGGCACCGACAATGGGAATATAACTTTTATAAATGTCTGAAAATTATCAGCACCAAGGTCTGCAGCCGCTTCAATAAGGCTCTTGTCGAGCTTTGACAATGTTGTATACAATGGCAGAATCATAAACGGAAGAAAATCATAAGTCATTCCGATTACAGTATTTAAAAACGGATAAAAAGCAAGATTTCCTTCTATAAGTGAAAGTATCTCTTTTAAAGCTGTAATTCTTAATGTAAAATTAATCCACATCGGCATAACAAAAAGAAGTAGAATAACTGCTTTACGCTTAATTTTGCTATGTGCAAGTATATAGGCAACCGGATATGCAATTAAAAGGCACACCAGCGTTGTCACTATTGCAAGAACAAAGCTGTAACACAGTGTTCCAAGCGTATTAGGGTCTGTGAAAAAATTCAGCAGATTTGTAATGCTGAACTTTCCCGAACCATCCGTAAACGCATAATATACAAGCACTAATAACGGTGCTGCTACAAAAAGGACTAAAAATAAACCATATGGAATACCCAGCTGTTTACGTGAAAACATATTTTTCATCTCCGTAAATCCTCCTGTTTTACTTCTTTATCTGGAATTTCATCTTATCCTCAGGCATTATAAGCCCAACCTGGTCATCCATATTCCACAGATATTCATCATCTACAATAAGGTCATGCCCATATTCATCACGAATAACATAACTGTAATGGTCACCTTTATATATAAGATCAATAATTTTTCCCGAAACAAGACCGGCATCCGTCTCATCACTCATCTTTATATCATAAGGCTGCAACGAAACGATTACTTTTATCTTTGACACATCAACTGTCTCACCATTTTCATCAACAAGAATGCCGTCTTTCATATGAGACTTCGGAACAATATCAGCCAGATTGCAATTAATGACTTTTCCGTTAAAATCAAGTGTATAATCGCTGTTGACCGTTGTAACAAAACTTGTTGTATGATCCTCTGCCATCATTACATGAATTCCGTCAGGTTCAAGCTGCATGCCTACTTTATCTCCAACCTTATAACACTTAGTCGTCCTTATTACCATCTCATATTTTCCTGATTCAATAGTAATCTCATAGTGCATGCCCTTAAATATTACAGATACAACCTCACCTGATATTGCTCCTTCCTCAGGTTTTGTTATTATTACATCTTCAGGTCTGACAACGACATCGACAAGTGTTCCTTCAGGCAAATCATCCATTCCGGCAAATTCACCACCGCAGAAACGTACTTTCATATTCTTAGTCATAATTCCCTTGAAAATATTGCTCTCACCGATAAAGTCAGCAACGAACGCATTCTGTGGCTCATTATATATATCCTCCGGCGTTCCTATCTGCTGGATTTTACCTTCTGATAAAACAACTATTTTATCTGACATAGTAAGTGCTTCTTCCTGGTCGTGTGTAACATAAATAAATGTAATACCAAGCCTGTCATGCATATTTTTAAGTTCAAGCTGCATCTCTTTACGCATTTTTAAATCAAGTGCACCGAGAGGCTCATCAAGCATTAATATCTCCGGTTCATTTACCAGTGCTCTTGCAATTGCAATTCGCTGCTGCTGTCCGCCTGAAAGTGTGGAAATCTTTCTGTTTTCAAATCCTTCAAGGTCAACTATTGAAAGAACATGCTTCACTTTTTTCTTTATTTCGTCTTTAGATAATTTTTTTAACTTCAGACCAAATGCAATATTGTCATAAATATTCATATGCGGAAACAACGCATAACGCTGAAACACTGTATTTATCGGTCTCTTATTTGCCGGAAGCTGTGATATGTCTTCACCATTGAGAAGAATCTTTCCGCTTGACGGCATCTCAAAACCTGCAATCATCCTGAGTGTTGTCGTTTTTCCACATCCTGATGGTCCCAAAAATGTTACAAATTCACCTCTTTTTACCTCTAGATTAAAATCATCAACCGCCTTAAAACCATTGTCATCATATACTTTACATATATTTTTAAGTTCAATAATATTCTTTACTTTTTCCTCCATAATATCCTCCGGATTAGTTGTATTTATTTGTATTATTTATTTGAAATATATATTTATCTTAGTAACTTCGCTGTCGGTTCCGACCCTTATTGCAGGACCATACACTCCTATTCCCGACGTCACAACACTATACATATTATCAATCTTTTTTACTCCGTAATAATTCTCCCAAGCAAACGGCTGAACAACCGTAAGAGGAAAAAACTGCCCCGCATGAGTGTGCCCGCTAAGAAGCACATCAACACCTGACTGTGCATTTTGACGGAGCTTGTCGGGTTCATGATTTATCACTATAACAGGCTTATTCATATCACATTCTGATAACAGTTCATCTAACGGTTTTCTGTTCTTTGTACCGTCTCCCGGCTTTTCTTCGTCAAGTCTGCCGACAAGATTTATTTTTCCGTCTGCAATCTGAATGACATCGTCAAGCAATACATTAATTCCCGCCGATTCCAGAAACGGCTCCATTCTGTCATCTCGAAATGCCCTGTATGCAGACGATACCGAAAATCCTCCGACAAGCGTTTCTGTCACATCATGGTTTCCGAATACCGCATACGAACCGTATTTTGCATTTACCCCGCTTATAATCTGCGAAAGCCTGTCAGGGTCATCGAGTGCATCATAATCGTTGTCAAATATATCTCCTGCATATATTACCACATCGGGATTTAAAGCATTGATTCGTTTTACCATTTTTTCCATATCTTTACAGCCTATGCTGTATCCGAGATGTAAATCGGCAACAAGAACAACATTAAGACCATCCAATCCGTCAACATGCTTTTCAATACTGACATCATACTCTTTTGTCGTCATATTTCTTGCATGAATCGTTCCGTATATTGTAAATCCAAAACTTGAAACCGTCACCGCCGCACCTATTATCAATGCACCATATCTTTTTTTCAGTATGGGAATTTCTTTCTTTTTATTTATAAGCTTTAATATTAAAACTATTATATCTGAAGCAACTATATAAGTAAGAAGATAAATAAGAAATCCCAGCCACACATTTCCCGCACGATGAACTGAGGTCTGTATTCTTCCCGACGGAAGAAATGCACCGAAAAATATCGTTGATGCCGCAATACAGTATAATGCAACACAGATTCCCTGTACACCTCTGTGCTTAAAAAGCGGCGTAACAATTTTAAACCAATAAATAATTCTGTGTAAAACATACACACCTACGATAAAGTAGACAAAAAGCATCAGCCATTTTAACATAATTTAATTACCTGTATTTCCCAATTTTTAACAAAACCCTTATTTTCAATTTTACACTTATATTGCCGATGTAACAAGAATTTTTTTCAAACTGCGAAAAATACCCGTTTGATTAATATTATTATTGTGTTATTATAATGAAAACAAAAAATTTATATTTAGGAGAAAAACAATGCCTGTTTATGATTCAGAAAGTATAGCAAATTCAAAATCAAAATTTGAATGTACATATAAAACATTTACTTCCAACAACCAGACAGCCACACCTGATGCACCAATCCTTGTTCTCGATAACCTGTCCGTAGCATTTACAAATGACTGTGTAGGAACATTTACGAATCCTTACCGAAAAACTGCATTCACCATGCAGACGCCTGACGGAGATGTATTCAGTAATATTCTTCTTATCGACTCACGTTTTGAAAGCCTTATAAGATGGCTTGGGGAAAATAAGATAAAAGTGAAACTTACAGGTGAAAATACTGCACGCGGATATGCTGTATACAAAATACGTGAAATTGCATATAACAACAGCCAGAAACTTTCGTCTGAAGACGGATTTTTACAGTTTATGATTGAAAGACTTCTTGAAAGCAGTGCTTTATCAGAAAATATTTCAGATGACGAGCTTGATGAATCAGGCGACAGCATGAAGGTTACAAGCCTTACAAGCATATCTGATTTCCTTAACTGTGCGGGAATTACTCTTCCTGAAAATATCAGGCTGTGGGCGAGAAGAAATCTTGCGGTTGCACGTTCCAACGAAGTTACTCCTGAAGAAAAACGCCATGCTCAGAGAGCTTTGTCAATAATGCTTAACATCAAATGGAAAAGCAATTATTTTGAAGCAATCGACCCTGATGAAGCACGTCGTATTCTTGATGAAGAATTATTCGGAATGGAACGTGTAAAACAACGTATTATTGAAACTATCATTCAGATTAACCGTACACATACGCTTCCTGCATACGGAATACTTCTTGTTGGTCCTGCAGGAACAGGTAAATCACAGATTGCCTACCTTATAGCCAAGATTTTAAAGCTTCCGTGGTCTACACTTGACATGAGTTCAATCAACGATGCCGAACAGCTTACGGGAAGTTCAAGAATCTACTCTAACGCAAAACCGGGTATTATAATGGAAGCATTTAATATGGCAGGCGAATCTAACCTTGTATTTATTATCAATGAGCTTGATAAAGCCACATCAGGCAACGGAAACGGAAACCCGGCTGACGTGCTTCTCACACTCCTTGATAATCTCGGATTTACAGATAATTACATGGAATGTCTCATTCCTACATCAGGTGTATATCCGATTGCCACAGCAAACTACAAAGACCAGATTAGTGCCCCGCTTCTTTCACGTTTTGCGATTATTGACATACCCGACTATACAAGGGAAGAAAAGAAAACTATATTTGTCGAATACTCTCTTCCTAAGGTATTAAAACGAATCGGTCTTAAAGAAAACGAGTGCCGTGTGCAAGATGGCGCACTTGATACTGTGCTTGACATATTCAAAGACACAACAGGTATCCGTGACCTTGAGCAGGCTGCGGAGCACATCGCCGCACATGCACTTTACTTAATCGAAGTAGAACACAAAACGGAAGTTGTATACAATGCGGATATGGTAAAAGAGCTGTTTAATTAATATTGCACAAAAAGGTGAGCCCCTAGAAAGGCTCACCTTTTAATATATTTTTAGACATATAGGACAAAATGTGTTGATAAAACCGCATTTGCAGTTACTTGTTTACGGAAGTTTTGTACTCTTCTTCACCGCATAATCGTCTGATGA
>OHME01000907.1_pt1 | contig 11989 bp, 8 predicted proteins | sample 1569201 | NCBI WGS metagenome assembly OHME01 (sample SAMEA3879587, study PRJEB24766) | human gut metagenome | biome: human-associated habitat; feature: feces | place: USA | collected 1985/1987
CGCACGGGCGCCGCCCCGCCCCGGCGGACAGCCTGCCCGGAACCGGCGGACGAAGCAGGCGCCGGACAACCGGGCGGCAGGGAGCCTGCGGGGCGCTGCGGCCGGTTTTCATGCCGGATTAAAATTATTTCCGTCCGGAAAGTTACAATCTATAAGAAATATTTTTATATTTGTGAACGGATAGAACAACCTTTCAAAACTTCAACGATATGAACGTAAACAAACTCATGGCGGAACTCGAACGCCGCCATCCCGGCGAAAGCGAGTATCTGCAGGCCGTGCGCGAGGTGCTCATGACCGTGGAGGAAACCTACAACCAGCACCCCGAATTCGAGGCCAACCGCATCGCGGAACGCATCGTGGAGCCCGACCGCTCGTTCACCTTCAAGGTGGTCTGGGTGGACGACCGGGGCGAGGTGCAGGTCAATACTGGCTACCGCGTCCAGTTCAACAACGCCATCGGCCCCTACAAGGGCGGTCTGCGCTTCCACCCCTCGGTGAACCCCTCGATCCTGAAATTCCTCGGATTCGAGCAGATCTTCAAGAATGCCCTGACGACCCTTCCGATGGGTGGTGCAAAGGGTGGTTCGGACTTCGATCCGACCGGCAAGTCGAACGCTGAAATCATGCGTTTCTGCCAGGCTTTCATGCTTGAATTGTGGCACAATATCGGTGTCGATACCGACGTTCCCGCCGGCGACGTAGGCGTAGGCGGTCGTGAGATCGGCTTCCTGAACGGTATGTATCAGAAACTGGCTCGCAAGTACCACACCGGCGTTCTTACCGGCAAGGGCGAAACTTGGGGCGGTTCGATCCTCCGTCCGGAGGCTACCGGTTTCGGCGCACTCTATTTCGTACAGCACATGCTGCACCTGGCCGGCAAGAAACTGGAAGGCGCTAAGATCGCCATCTCGGGCTTCGGTAACGTGGCTTGGGGTGCATCGAAGAAGGCTACCGAACTGGGCGCCAAAGTGATCGCAATCTCCGGTCCCGACGGTGTAGTAACGATCCCCAACGGTATGAACGAGGAGATGATCGACTACATGCTCGAACTCCGCGCTTCGAACCGCAATATCGTGGCTCCGTTCGCAGAGAAATTCGCAGGTACGACCTTCACTCCGGGCAAGAAGGCTTGGAGCGTGAAGTGCGACATCGCACTCCCCTGCGCATTCCAGAACGAGCTAAACGGCGACGATGCAGCCGAACTGCTGAAGAACGGCACTTGGTGCTGCGCCGAGGTTTCGAACATGGGTTGCACGCCGGAAGCTATCCACGCATTCCAGAAGGCAGGTATCCTGTTCGCACCGGGCAAGGCAGTCAATGCCGGCGGTGTAGCTACTTCGGGTCTCGAAATGACGCAGAACTGCATGCACATCTCCTGGTCGGGCAAAGAGGTGGACGAGAAACTCCACTTCATCATGGCAAGCATCCACGACGCTTGCGTGAAGTTCGGCAAGCAGAAGGACGGTCACATCGACTACGTGAAGGGCGCCAACATCGCAGGCTTCATGAAAGTCGCTCAGGCAATGCTCGAGCAGGGTGTATTGTAATCCTGTTCCTCTCATACGAAAAGAGGTGCGGCCTTCGGTCGCACCTCTTTCATTTTATCCGTTTCGAAGAATCGCGGTTCCGGACCCGCACGAGTTAGAAGGCGATATTCGCCGACAGGCCCAAGGTCAGCGTATTAAGGAGCTGACGACTCCCGCAAGCCATCGGAGGTTGCAGATAGTAAGTAGTCTGAAATCGAAGATCGAGGTTGTAATTGGCCCGAAACGTCATAGAGGTACCGACTCCGAAAACGGGTCCTCCATGGCCTCCCAGCGTATATCCGTCCAAGGAAAAAGATTCATAATACTGATATCCGGCCAAAACCTTGCCACCGGTCCGCCAACGCGCGGTAATCGGATATGAAAAATAGGCCCCGGCACTTGCGGACCAACTGTCCAGACGGTCCGTCGATTCGGCGATACTCAGTGTAACCGGCACACTCGATACGGCCGTACGTCCTCCGAACCCGACATAAGGATTCATAAACCAGGCTCCCTCGATTCCCAGGTTCACGCCTGCATTGAATTCGGCCACGACCCCCGAAACAGGGCGGTACCGCCCCATCACCACCTCCGTACTTACCTCCATACCGAAGAACGAAGGTCGGCAATAACGGTCGTAAAAAAAATCCTGCTCGAATTCCGTCAAGCCCTTGTCCTTGAAAATCAAATCGGCGAACAGATACCCCAGTTCTACGGAGAGAATGCCGATCCCCGCACCTACCAGCACGTCGCTGAGCCAATGCTTGTTGTTCAACATACGCGAAACACCCGTCACCGTAGCCATCGAATAACCGGCGATACTGTACCAGGGACTGCGGCCCCCGTACTCCTTATGAAGCATCGTAGCCGCCATAAAAGCCGTAGCCGTATGCCCCGACGGGAACGACTTGTTGTTCGATCCGTCGGGGCGGGGCATACGGCAGGTATATTTCAGAGAGTTGACCGCTCCGGCCATCAGAGCGACGGAAAAGGCATCCGACACCAGCATCCGGCCCCACGAACTGCGCCCCCGGACTCCTCCGATTTTCAGCCCCAGCATCAACGCTGCGGGAGCGTATTGCAGATAATCGTCGTAACGAAATCGAAAGGAGGGCACATAATCGTTTCTCAAATGACGAAATCCATGATCCCGCTCCTGCACGACGAGCCCCGCAACGACGAGAGGAACACCGATATAGGTTATCCGGTAGGCACGCGAAGAGGTTATCCGCTCCATATCCCGGATAAACGGGCTGCGGCGGAGGGGGGGGGTAATCGGACTCAATGTATCGACCTGTGCGAAAGCGCCGATCGACACCCCCAGCAGAAGGCACAGCAACAGCAATTTCTTCATCTATCGAATACGAAAACTCTCCCGGTCACGGCAGGAAACCGCCCTGTGCCTATCGGCAGCAGGGACGGGGACGAATGCGGCGGCGGATACTCCGCACGACATCGCCCAGAATAGCGATCAGAGAGGTATAGCCGATCACTTCGAGCCATTGTACCCACGTGAGCGGCGTGGTACGGAATACCGGACCTCCGAACTCCACGATCAACACCTGTCCGACGGCAATCAACAGCAGCACCAAGAAGAACGTACGGCTTCCCCGCAGATCGTGCAGCACCGAATGGCACGCTTCGAAGCCTTTGGCGTTGAACATATTCCAGAACTGCAGAAAGACGAATACAGAGAAGAAAACGGTCAGTTGTTCGAGACTGAGCTCGCCGGTCGTAGCACGCCAGTAGAACAGCATACCGAGCAATACGCCGACGAAAATCGTTCCGCAGGTAAAGATCGTCCGGGCCATGGCCGGCGTGATGATAAACTCGTCTTTGGGACGCGGCGGTTCGTTCATCACCGCCGGATTGGGCGGCAGGGAAGCCATCGCCAGCGCAGCGAAAGTGTCCATGATGATATTGACCCACAGAATCTGCACTACCGTAAGCGGCATCTCGGTCCCGAAAATCGAACCTACGAAAACCACGATGATCGCCGCGAAATTGATCGTCAGTTGAAACAGAACGAAGCGTTGGATGTTGCGGTAGAGCGAGCGGCCCCACATCACGGCAGCAGCGATCGACGCGAACGAATCGTCGAGCAGCGTGATATCGCTGGCATCCTTCGCCACCGACGTACCCGATCCCATCGAGAGTCCCACGTTGGCGAAGTTCAGCGCCGGGGCATCGTTCGTACCGTCACCCGTTACCGCCACGATTTCGCCCTTGCGCTGCAAAAGACGCACGAGCCGCTGCTTGTCGAGCGGTCGCGCCCGGGACATAATCTTCAGAGCCTGCACCCGTTCGAGCAGCTCCTCGTCACTCATCGCCGCGAACTCCACGCCCGTCATCTCGTTCCGCGAGGAGTCGGTTTCATCGTGCCATAAACCGATGCGGCGTGCGATCTCGCGGGCCGTGGCCGGAGTATCGCCCGTGACGATCTTAATATCGATCCCGGCCTTCATACAACGGGCTACGGCAGCCGGGACATCATCCCGTACCGGATCGGCGATCGCCGCCACGGCCACGAACAGCAACTGCGGATTCCGCAGCGCGTCTTCGCATCGTTCGGCCGTCGTTTCGGCATACGCCACCGCCAGCGTACGCATCGCACGTCCCTGCAACCGCTTGGCGGCCTGCCCCTCGCGTTCGCGGATGGCGCGGCGCACCTGCTGCAATTCGGGCGAAGCACTGTCCTTCACCTCGCCGCGGTCGTCGAGAATAGCGTCGATCGCCCGCACGATTTCGGGAGCACCCTTCACGCAAATCAAACGCTTTCCGGTAGTTTTGCTCTGTATAATCGTCGCCATATATTTGCGTTCGGTGGTGAAGGTCATACGATCGACGATCGGCGCCTCCTCACGCAAAGCCGCATAGTCGAATCCCTCTTCCCGCAGGCGGATCAGCAGGGCCCCTTCGGTCGGATTGCCGATGACATTTCCGTCGGCATCGAGAAAAGCGGTCGAATTGACGGCGATGATCTCCGCCAGCAACCGTTCGTCAATGGAGGCATAATGAATGATCTCCTCCACCCGCATCCGGTTTTGAGTGAGCGTACCCGTCTTATCGGTGCAGATCACCGTAACGGCCCCCATCGTTTCGCAGGCGTGCATCTTGCGCACCAGGTTATTCGTCTTCAACATCCGACGCATCGACAACGCCAGCGAGAGCGTGATGCTCATCGGCAGCCCCTCGGGAACAGCCATCACGATCAGAGCCACCGAAACCATAAAAATACGCAGCAGCTCCTTGGAAGTCTGGACCCAATCGCCCGTCGAAAGCTCGCCGCCCATGTATGCCTTGGCGAGCATCGCCAAGAAGATCGCGATCGACACCGCGATACCGATCTTGCCGATCATCCGCGAAAGACGCGTCAACTGCTTGTACAGCGGTGTAGGCTCCTCGCTGGCTATGGACGACTGCTCGGTTACCCGTCCCGCCTCGGTGCGGTCGCCCACAGCTTCGACGATCATCTCGCCGTAACCGTCCACGACAGTCGTACCGCGCAACAACGCATCGGAAGGATAGGTCGCTTCGGCATCGAAAAAGCGTTCGTCGGTAGTCTTGTCCACCTCAGGCTCGCCCGTCAGCGTCGATTCATTGATCTTGAGCGATACGGCCTTCACCAGCTTACCGTCCGCCGGGACCGTTTCGCCATTCTCGACATACACCAGGTCGCCCACGACCACATCGCGTCGGGGCACCTCGGTCATCTCCCCGTCGCGGACGACCTTGACCGGAATGTCGTCATTCACCAGATTGAGCCGCTTGAACCGCCGCATGGCGTCCAATTCGAAGAAAAAGCCGACACAAGTGGCCAAAACGATGGCGCAGATAATTCCGATGGTTTCCAGGAACTCCCCATCGATAAAAGCCATCGCCAGCGACAGCAGCGCCGCTACCAGCAATACCTGAATAATCGGATCGCGGAACTTCTCGGCAAACAGTTTCCAGGCCGAATCCCCCTTGCGGGGCGTGATGAGATTATCCCCATGCAGACGGCGGCTCTCCTCCACCTGGGCGGAAGTCAAACCTCTGTGTTGATGTTCTTTCATAAAGTCAGTCGGATATATAAATAAGGTTGTGAATGTTATCGAAAAGAATATTGCCGGGTCGAGGCATCCAGCCGGACCGCAATGAACAACATGATGGTAAAAGCCATGAGCGACGAACCACCGTAGCTGACCAACGGCAGGGGAATTCCCATCACCGGCATCAGTCCGATGGTCATCCCCACATTAACGAGCAGATGAAAAAGCAGGAATGCCGCAACGCAGTAACAGTAGATCCGTCCGAAAGGCTCCTCCTGCCGTTCGCCCATACGCATCAACCGGAATATCAACAGGCAAAAGAGCGTCAGCAGAAGCATAGCGCCCAGAAATCCCCACTCCTCGCCGATGGTACAGAAAATGAAATCGGTATGTTTCTCCGGCACGAAACCGTATTTGATCTGGGTCCCTTGCAGGAACCCTTTGCCGATCCAGCCGCCCGAACCGATAGCGATCTTGGCCTGATTGACGTTATAATCCGTACCGAGGGGATCACTGACCAGCCCCAGGAAACTTAAAATACGGTTCTGCTGATGCTCTTTGAGGATGGAATTGAAAATATAATCGGTAGTCGGAACGAAAAGCATTGCCGTCAGAAACAGTCCGATCGTAATGAAAATATTGCGCAGATTGGCGCGGAAGGCATAAATCGCCACAAAGATGAGCGACAGCAGCGTCACCACGAGCAGGCAGCGGTAGAGATCCATCGCTCCGGGTGCCGCCAACAGCATCCCGAAATAGAGAAGCAGCGTGCCCAATGCCAGCGCAGCCAGATAAACCATGCGGGACCGCCACTGTCCGTTCATCATCGCCTCGGAAAGCGTACAGACCAGAATCAGCATCACCAACAGGGTCAGCGGCGTAAAGAGGAACGAAAAAATAAAGAGTACGGCGATCAGGATCACCGGAATACAGAGCCACTTGTTCAAACCTTCGCGGTACAACACGAACAGCAGCGATACGAGCACGATACCCGATCCTGTATCGTTCTGCATGACGATAATCAACAGCGGCAGACAGATCACCAATCCCACCTTGAAAAGATCCCCCGCCCGGTTGATCGAAAACGAGCTGGAGCTCATCACGCGGGCCAGCGCCAGCGCCGTAGCGATTTTGGCGAACTCCACCGGCTGAATACGGACCGACCCGATCTCGAACCAGGCCTTCGCACCGTTCACTTCACGACCGAACAGCAGAGCGGCTACCAGGGTCAGCAATCCCAGGACATAGAACAGATAAGCCCACTTGTGATAGATGCTCGCATCGACCAGCAACACGACGACCGCTACGGCGAACGATATTCCCATCCAGACGAGCTGTTTCATATAGAAATGCGAGAAGGAAAAAATGCTCTCCGCCCCCTCTTCGTACGAAGCGGAGAGGATAGCCACGAAGCCGACCAGCACGATCAGCACATAGATCAGCACTGTCCAGCGATCGACGCCCTCGAACAATTTACCGATGCCGTTATTTTCCATAGGCCGGGTAATAAATCGTTTTCTGCTTGACCATCTCCACCAGCCAGGGCCGTGTGACGGTGTCGGTCAAATAGTACTCTTCGAGCAGACTGGCGATGGGCAAAGCGGCCGAAGCCCCGAACCCGCCGTTCTCGACATACACCGAAATAGCGATGCGGGGATTGTCCTTCGGAGCGAACGACAGGAAGGTCGAATGATCCTTGCCTCGAGGATTCTGCGCCGTACCCGTCTTGCCGCACACGTCCAGACCCGGCAGATAAGCCGTCCGGGAGGTTCCGCCCTCCTTGTGCACGCTCTGCCACATACCCTCCACGATTGGTTCGAAATATTTCGGATCGACTTTCGTATAATGTTTCTCGTAAAACCGCCGGTCCATCGAATCCCGCCCCTCTACCGAACGGACGATGTGCGGGATATAATAGTACCCGCGATTAGCGACGATAGCCGCCAGGTTAGCCATTTGCAGCGGCGTACACTCCAGCTCCCCCTGACCGATCGAGAGCGACAGCACCGTCAGCGCGTTCCACGATTTCCGATAACGCCTGTCGTAAAACTTCCGGTCGGGAACATAGCCGTTTCCCTCGCCCAGAAAATCCGAATCCAGCTTGCGGCCGAAGCCGAAACTCTCGACATACTCCCTCCATACGTCGAACCCCTCCTTGACGCTTCCGTACCGGGGATTTTCGAGAATATCGCGGAATACGTAACAGAAATAGGCGTTGCACGAAGTCGCTATGGCAAAACGCAGGTCCGCAGGCGACGTATGGGCGTGACACCTCATCTTGAGCCGTCCGACCTGATAACCCTCGTGACAGGGATAACGCATGGAAGGAGTCAGCACACCCTCCTGCATCCCGATCAGGCCCTGAACCAGTTTGAAGGTCGAACCGGGCGGATAACGGCCGCTTACGGCACGGTTGAACAGCGGCTGCCGTTTGTTATAGAGCAGCTCCATATAGTGATTGCCCCGCTGCCGTCCCACCAGTTCATCGGGATCGTACGTGGGCGAGGAAACCATCATCAGAATCTCGCCCGTCGAAGGTTCGATCGCCACGGCCGCCCCGACTTTGCCGGCCATCAGCTCCTCGGCGAAGAGCTGCAACCGCGCATCGATCGTACAGACGATCGACTTGCCGGGTACGGGCAGCGAATCGAAACGACCGTCCATATACGAACCCTTGATCGCTCCGTGCGTATCCACCTCGGAGATCTTCACCCCCTTCTTACCGCGCAGCTCCGGCTCGTAAGCCGACTCCACACCGCTGATTCCGACGTATTCGCCCGCCTGATACGAAGGATAACGCCGTAACATTTCGGAATTGACCTCCCCCACATATCCCAGCAGGTTTCCCCCTACTTTACGAGGGTATTGCCGGGCAGTCCGGTAAACGGTATAGAAGCCGGCGAAGTTACACTCGTCGAAACGAAGTTTGTCCTCCTTGGACATATAGTTCATCACCATACGGGGCGCACGCGGACGCACACGGGCATTGGCCAGCTCCCTCACAAGCCCTTCGCGCGAAAGCCCCGTAACCTGACAGAAAAGCGTCGTATCGAACCCCTCCCGATCCATCTCGCGATAGATCACCATCAAGTCATAACACTCGCGACTCTGTACCAGATATTCGCCGTTGCGGTCGAACACCTCGCCACGGGACGGATACTGAACTTCGTAGCGCAACGCATTGCCCCGGGCCAGCTCCTCATATTTGCTGTCGATGAGCTGAATATAAGCAAGCCGCGCGGCGATTACGCCGAAAACGATCAGCACGACCACCTGCAGCACCCGCATCCGGGCAACCCCTTCCCCACCGTAACTCATAGCCGAACCGTCAGTTTAGTGGTGAACAGCCGCGCAAGCAGCCAGATGAAGCCCACCGTAACAGCACTGCTCACGACCAGTCGGACGAGCGTATGGAACAACTGCGCCCAAGACAGGGACTCCAACATGAAAAACAGGAAGTGGTGTACCACGACCATCGCTACCAGGTAGCGCAGAAATCCGCCCTGCCCCAACCGGATCGAAGAAGGAATACCACCCTCCCGAATCCCGTCCTTACCGCAGACAGACTGCAGAAGCGGCCGGCGCAGCATAGCGACCGGAAGCGTAGCGATCGTATTGATCCCCGCTGCCCCCATCGCCCAATCCATCGCAACGGACATCGACAAAGCCAGAAAAAGCACTGCAACCGGCGGAGCGTCGATCGGCAGCAGGACAATGAAGCCGATATAGACCAAAGGGCAGAGGTAGATACTGATCGACAGGTTGTCGAACAGAAAAATCTGCAACAGGGCCAAAATAAGGAATAAGACGATATAGGGAACAGTCCGGTACATATTTATCTTCTGTTTTGCCGCTCGGCTTCGGCTTCGAGCTCCTGCACATCTTCGATATCCCGGTTGCGCACCAGGATAACATCCGTCAGTTGCGACACATCCACCGCCAGCCGGATCACCACGTCGTAAGCCATCTGGGTATCGGCCAGCGAAAAACTCTCCACATAGCCGATCAGCACGTCAGCCGGAAAATACTGCGAAAAACCGGAGGAAACCACCTCTTCCCCCTCCGTAACGCGGGCATATTTGGACAATTCCTTCATGCGGACGTGGTAGCGATCGTCACCCGCCCAGTAGATCGAGCCGAAATAGTCGTCGCCGGCGAGCTTGCCGCTGGCATTGAACGACGTATTGAGAATCGACACCGCCACCGCATGACGGTCGGAACTGGCGGCCACGTAGCCGACCATGGCCCCTTCCGGAGAGAGCACGCCCATCCCCTTCTCGACGCCGTCGCGTTCGCCCCGGTCCAGCACGATGAAGTTACGGTTCTTGTTGATCGAATTGGAAATCACCCGGGCGACGGTCAGCTCGTAGGGCTTCTCTCCCATATCGTGCAGCAGGTCCGTACGCACCGAATCGGCCGCCGACCTCCGGTAAAAAGCCAACTCCTCCTCGAGTACGGCGACACGCTCCAGCAGGCGTTCGTTTTCGCGCCCCAGGGTAAAATAGGAGCGAATGTCTGCGAAGATGCCGTTCACCCCGCCAACCACCTGGTTCGAGCGGGTGAGCAGCTTGGCCTGCGTATAATTCGAAGAGTGCGCATAATACCCGATGGCGATCGCTTCGAATACGACGAACAAGACCGCCACGTAGATTCTGCGCAGGAATTCGATCAGTTTATACACGGCTCACGGGAAAGCTTCCGCAGCTTCGTTATTTCATCAGGAACGAGAAACGGTTGATATTCTTCAGCGCGATACCCGTACCGCGCGCAATAGCACGCAAGGGATCCTCGGCCACGTGGAACGGAATACCCGTCTTGGCATTCAGACGCTTGTCCAGCCCCTTGATAAGCGCACCGCCGCCGGCCAGGTAGATGCCGTTCTTCACGATGTCGGCATACAGCTCCGGCGGCATGGTTTCGAGCACCTTCATCAGCGCCGCGTCGATCTTGGTGAGCGACTTCTCGAGCGCATAGGCGATCTCGCTGTACGACAGCGAAACGGTCTGCGGCAGCGCCGTGAGCATGTTGGGACCCGTCACGACGAAGTCCTCGGGCTCCTCCTCCAGACTGGAGCCCGCCGCGCCGATCGAACATTTGATCGCTTCGGCCGTACGCTCGCCGATGCGGATGTTGTGCTGCTGACGGACATAGCTCTGGATGTCGCTCGTGAAGACGTCGCCCGCGATGTTGATCGACTCCGAGCAGACGATGCCGCCCAGCGAGATGCAGGCGATCTCCGACGTGCCGCCGCCGATGTCGATGACCATGTTGCCTTCGGGGGCCTCGACGTCCAGCCCGGCGCCGAGCGCCGCGGCCATCGGTTCGTAGATCATGTAGACTTCGCGGCCTCCGGCGTGTTCGGCCGAGTCGCGCACGGCGCGTATTTCGACGTTGGTCGAGCCGGAGGGAATGCAGATCACCATGCGCAGCGAGGGGGCGAAGAGGCTGCCCGAGGTCTTGACCTTCTTGATCATGCCGCGCAGCATCAGCTCCGTGGCGTTGAAGTCGGCGATCACGCCGTCCTTGAGCGGACGGATCGTCTTGATGTTCGGATTGGTCTTCTCGTGCATCTGGCGCGCCTGATGGCCGATGGCCACGAGTTTGCCCGTATGCACGTCGAGCGCCACGATCGACGGTTCGTCCACGACGACCTTGCCGTTGTAAATTATCAGCGTGTTGGCCGTCCCGAGGTCGATGGCCAGCTCCTGTGTCAATGAAAAGATCCCCATAATCAGCTCCCCTGCAATTCTATATCTCAATTATCCAAGCGAATGGCACGTCCGCCGCGCATCCCGTTCCCTCCGGCGGGAACCGGCGGCCGAACATGCGCACAAAGATAAGAAAAAGCCCCGGATAAATTCCTATATTTTTTTCATTTTTTTATTTACATTTGTATCCCGAAACTGAATCGCTCCGCATGGAATACAAAATCGGAACAGACGCCCGCTGCGCCGTCATCGGCCACGGCAGTTGGGCGACGGCGCTCGTCAAACTGCTCACCGCGGGAGGACGGCGCGTGGGCTGGTACGTCCGCAACGGCGAGGTGCTCGAAAGCCTCCGCGCCGAAGGCCGCAACTCCCGCTACCTCGACGACACGGAATTCGACCGCGACCGCATCGCCCCGTCGGACGACCTCGACGCCGTGGTGCGCGAGGCCGAGGTGGTCATCCTGGCCGCCCCGTCGGCCTACCTGAAAACCTTCCTCGAACCGCTCCGCACGCCGCTCCGCGACAAATTCGTGGTCTCGGCCATCAAGGGCATCGTCCCGGGCGACTACCAGACCGTCGTGGAGTACATCCACGACCATTACGGACTGTCGTATAAACAGATCGGGCTGGTGACCGGGCCTTCGCACGCCGAGGAGGTCTCGCGCGGCAAGCTCTCCTACCTGACCGTCGCCTGCACCGACCCGGAGAACGCCCGCCTGAT
>OHME01000917.1_pt1 | contig 11892 bp, 9 predicted proteins | sample 1569201 | NCBI WGS metagenome assembly OHME01 (sample SAMEA3879587, study PRJEB24766) | human gut metagenome | biome: human-associated habitat; feature: feces | place: USA | collected 1985/1987
TTTTCAGGTAGTGCGGTTATTGTCCAGCGCACCGGATCAAGAATTACGGTTGAGGACTGTATTTCCCGGGAACCGGTATCTGAAATAGGAGGAATGCGCCGTTGTACTTTCCATACATTGGGACAGCAGACTTTGTTTCAGCGTTGTTATTCTGAGCAGGGCATTCATGACTTTGCTGCCGGATATTGTGCTGCCGGGCCCAATGCCTTTGTGCAATGCGATTCGTATGAATCGTTGGGATTCAGCGGATCTATTGATTCCTGGGCGTGCGGATTGCTGTTTGATGTGGTTAATATCGACGGTCATAATCTTACATTTAAGAATCTGGGACAAGATAAGAATGGAGCAGGTTGGAATACGGCGAATAGTTTGTTCTGGCAATGTACAGCCGCTGAGATAGAGTGTTATACTCCGGCAAAAGATGCGAAAAACCGCGCGTATGGGTGTTGGGCACAGTTCTCTGGCGACGGTGAATGGGCGGAATCGAATAATCATGTGCAACCTCGTAGCATCTTTTATGCCCAGTTGGAAGAGCGTTTGCAGAAGAAATGTGCTGAGCGTGCCCGTATTCTGCCTAGAAATACAAGTGCAACGAGCAGTCCTACTGTAGAGGTGGCGATGGAACTTGCCAAAGAAGCTTATGAGCCACGTCTGACGTTGGAACATTGGATTGAGGAGAGGGAATTTGCTCCTTCGGTGTCAGTTGCCGGTTTGAAATCTATTGAGGATATTAAAGAGAAAAAGACAATTCAGGGCGAAACGCGAGACTTACCGGAAATGGTTATTGCAAATGGGCGTGTTCAAATGGATGGGGCCTTGTTGGTGGGAAAAAGCCGCACTACTCCTTGGTGGAATGGTAAGCTCAGAACCAACTATTTGAAGAAGGCAAGTCCGGCAATTACCCGCTTTGTTCCCGGTCGTGAAGGACTGGGACTGACAGACCGTATAGATTCAGTCGTTAACTTTATGAAGCGGAATAATATACTCGTATTTGACCAGAATTACGGACTTTGGTATGATCGTCGCCGGGATGACCATGAACGCATCCGTCGGCGCGATGGAGATGTATGGGGCCCCTTTTATGAACAACCTTTCGGACGTAGCGGTCAAGGTATTGCCTGGGAAGGCTTGAGTAAATATGATCTGAACCGTCCCAATGCATGGTATTGGGCACGTCTGAAAGAATTTGCGGAAAAGGGAGGTAGAGAAGGATTGCTCTTGTTCCATGAGAACTATTTCCAGCATAATATTTTGGAAGCCGGTGCACATTGGGTGGACTGTCCTTGGAGAAGCAGTAATAATATTAATGAAACGGACTTCCCGGAACCTGTTCCGTTTGCAGGCGATAAACGCATTTTTGTGGCGGATATGTTCTATGATATCAATCATCCTGTGCGACGTGAGCTGCATAGACGATACATTCGTCAGTGCCTGGACAACTTTGCCGATAATCCGAATGTGATTCAATTGACCAGTGCAGAGTTTACCGGTCCTCTGCATTTTGTACAGTTCTGGTTGGATGTAATAGCTGAATGGGAGGTGGAAACCGGTAAGAAGGCTAAAGTCGCTTTAAGTACAACGAAAGATGTGCAGGATGCTATTCTTGCTGATCCAAAACGGGCAGCTGTAGTAGATATTATTGATATCCGATATTGGCATTATAAAACAGATGGTATTTTTGCTCCGGAAGGGGGAAAGAATATGGCTCCCCGACAACATATGCGCAAGATGAAAGTCGGGAAAGTTACTTTTACTGAAGCGTATAAAGCGGTAAATGAATATCGACGTAAGTTTCCGGAGAAAGCAGTCACTTTCTATGCACAGAATTATCCGGCTATGGGATGGGCTGTTTTCATGGCTGGTGGTTCTTGTCCGGTAATTCCTTGCAAAGATAAGGCGTTTCTGAAAGATGCTGCAGTGATGGAAGTAGAAGAAACTGACTCTGAGGATTATAAGAAAATGGTAAAATCTGGTATCGGAAGTATCATTTATTCCAATTCGGGGGTAGAGGTGCCTGTGCAATTGTCATCCGGGAAATACATTTTAAGATATATTCATCCTGATTCGGGAGAAATGGAAGTGATTAGTAAATCATTGAAGATTAACAATGTATATACTCTGAAAGTGCCTGATGGAAAAGAAGGTGTTTATTGGTTCCATAGATTATAGAACAGAAAATCCCGTTGAAGGTCATTCAACGGGATTTTCTCTTTTTGCTGGTAATATCTAATAAAAAAGTGTTATAAAACATAGTACTTGTTTTTTCAATCCACAGATCAGATTTTACCTAGAGTTTGGGTTGATTCCCCATAGCTTTGCAACATCAAAATAACTGAATTAATGCTATGATGGAACAAACTAATAATTCAACCGAAACTTTACTTGCTTCTTTTCAAGCAGGAAATATGGCTGCTTTTTCTCAGCTGTATGATTTGCACGTACGTATTCTTTTTAATTATGGTTTGAAGTTGACCCTTGATAAGGAGTTGCTGAAAGATTGTATTCATGATATTTTCGTGAAGCTTTATGTGAAGAAGGATGAATTAGGGACTATTGATAATTTGAAATCCTATTTATTCATTTCATTGAAGAATAAACTTTGTGATGAGCTTCGCAGGCGTATGTATATGTCCGACACGGCCGTAGAAGAGGTGAATGCGATATCATCTATGGATGTGGAAGAAGATTATGTGGAGGAGGAACAGCAGAAGAATGATTTCTCATTGGTGAAACATTTATTGGGGCAGTTATCTCCCCGTCAGCGCGAAGCGCTTACATTATATTATATAGAAGAAAGGAAATATGAAGATATTTGTGATATTATGGATATGAATTATCAGTCTGTACGTAACTTGATGCACCGGGGATTGACGAAGTTGCGTGCTCTGGTGAGTTAATTTAGGTAAAAGGGTTTTCCGATTGAGTACAGGTTCAGGGTAACAGCGTCCTATCTTTGTAAACGTTTAAAATAGGATGCAAATATGGTTTCTAAGGTAAGGGATTTTTTGATGGATGAAGGTTTCATTGAATATGTACTGGGTGTATCTTCGAAGCTGGTTTCTCAATGGGAAGCTTATTTCAAGATACATCCGGAATATATGGCTGCTGTAGAGGAGGCTAAAGCTGTTTTACTGGCTCCGGCTGACGTGGATTGTGAATTTTCGGAAGATGAATATGATGATTTAAAGGATAGGATTATTAGTAGTATATTTGATGTACATTGAAACAAGTTAAATATGTTTTTATGAATTTTAATCTCAATCGTATATATAGAATGGTGAGTTCATCCTCTTTGGGGAGTATTTGACATTGTAACTTTATGCAGTAATCCTGTTTTAGTGTGTGGTAACAGTACAGCTGATTACATGATACTACAAAGCAAATGCAGTGTTGTTGTATGATAGATGCGACATTACTGCGTATATGTAGTAATACCGCAAGGGTAAAAAGAAAACTTTATTAGTCTATGGTAATGCTTCAGTTCATTCGTTGGATGTTTTTATATGTACGATAATGGCACCATTTGCTCCGTTAGAACCATAGATACTGGCATCTTTCATCACTTCCACGTAGTCTACATCGTTTAAGTTAAGGCCGTCGAACGAGGAAACTATCACATTATCTATCACATAGACAGGGGTGGAACTAGCAGTAAAACTTCTGTTACCGCGAATATTGATATTCATAGTCTTGCCTTGTGTACCTTGTCCCGTGATTGATAGTCCTGGAACCCGTCCTTGTAGTGCTTCGATAACATTGTGATAACCGCTTTTCCGAAGTTCTTCGCCCGATATGATATTACTTACACCTGTATGTTCCCGTCTTCTGATATATCCGAAGCCCAAATCTATCAGTTCCGCATCTTCTTGGGACTGGATGTTTTCTTCATCAGCCAAACGAATTTTCATACTTTTTTTTCCGTCAACAGGTACTAGGTATAATTTTTTCTTAATTAGGATCTTTAAGGTATCATTCGGAAAAACATTTGTTAGTCCGAATTGTCCTTTCTTATTGGTTAATGCGTAGTCTTTCGAAGTATGTACGTATATGTGGGCACCTTTGATGGGCTTTCCTAAACCATCTGTCAGCAATCCGTTAAATGCTACTTTTCTTTGGGCGCTTATGTTCAATGAATATGAAAATAAAAATGCAATAATAAGTAGTAGTGTGTTATTTTTCATTTTATTTAATTCTTTAGATAAGGGTACCCTTTTCAAGTACCCTTATTGATTTTAATTAATAATGCAATGCAAATTATCTTACTTTACTATTCGACTAGACCACTGCCGGCCGTTGAACCATATCCATTGTCACCATATTCTTCTTTATTCAAGATGGTAGACAGGAATTCATAAGAAATCGGGCGATTATAATGATAAGGTTTAAATGATTGGGCAGCACGTTTGTTGTATTGATCTAAACGGGATTCGAATGCATTGTGACGTTTCAGTAAAGACCAGCGAGAGAATTCGCCACACAATTCGCGGGCATATTCATCAAAAATATCCTCTTCAGTAGCAGTTGTAAGTTTCCATGAAGATTCATTGGCTTGATCGCGTGCGGCACGTTTACGAAGTACATTCAGATATTCGGCGGCTTTCGTTCCATTTCCCAATTGCTGCTCTGCTTCTGCTGCCAACAAATAAACTTCAGCCATTCGCATAATGAACATGTCTCCAGTCTTTATTTGTAGGTTACTACCGTAGAATACCCCATTATATGACCAGTTGAACTTAATCAGACTTGGACAGGCGGATGAGGAGGTCAGTCCATTTCCTATAGCCGGAGGATTGGCAGCTTCACTTCCATTGTCTACATTACCATACGGTAAGTCGTTAGAACCAAATAAGTCATCTAAAACAACTACAGCATAGAGACATTTACTTTTATCCTTCAGTGGTTTATGAACAAACACGGTGTTGAAACGATTGTCATCTGGAGCAACAGGGTATGGTATGGCATAAACCTTTGTAGAACCAGCGAAACCTGGCTTCTTGGCTTCTTCCGCACTCTTCCCTATGGATAATAATTTGTTAGGATCTCCTGAGTAATCACCTTTAGGCCATACCTTGGCTGGATATTGGTTACCTGCGCCATTAGAAGAAGCTATGGCATTGCAATCAGCATACGGATAAAGCGTTGAATCCGGATGAACTGTCTCATCTACTTGAATATCGTATTTTGTACAGATACTCTTATTCAATTTCTTTACTCCTGCAGAGTAGGGAACCCAACCGCACTGAACCATACTCCATTCGCAATATGCATATTGGAACGAGTATTCCCAACGTTTGTCCCATTCGGGATTGAAGCAATAAAGCAGATATTTGGACGGCATCCAGTTTTGACTGTTTAGGCGTCCGTAGAAGTAACCTTTATCGCCAGGCTTATGATTGCTGTTGAAGAATTCACTATAAGAGCCTCCGCAAGAATAGGCTGATAATTTATTGCCTTTACCGATATATTGCCAGGCAGTACTGCTTGCATCCGGACCGGCGGCAATCATTAATGCTTCCTTATTGGTTCTATTATTGGCGTCGGCCCACATATCGGCAATATCGGTGTAGAGATAAGCACCATAGGAAGAAGCGTTTTCAATGAGGTCTTTGGCAGTTTCGGCAGCTAATTTCCAATAGGTATTTGCATCTCCATATTTACTTTGTCCAAGACCGGCACGTTGTGCATAAACACGGGCTAGTAAACCTTTGGCTGATTTTTTTGTGAAACGTGCTCTATTTCCTTGATAAGGTTCTACTCCTAAATCTGGAATTGCTTCTGTCAAGTCCTTGATAATATGGTCGTAGATGTCTCTTTCTGAAGAACGTTCTGGATATAAGTCCACATCACCCGTTATACCAGCACTACTCTTGAGATTTAAAGTGACGGGTCCATAGTGGCATACTAAGATTGAATAATATAAGGCACGCAGTGTCTTAGACTCTGCTACCAGTAGTTTGATTGTTTCAGGGTCGCCATCATTTAAGTTAGTAGATTCGTTGATTACAGAGTTACAATTTGTAATCATCGAATAACACTGTTTCCACACTTTTTGGAATGTATTGTAGTTGGATGTTGGGTCTTCGTAATTAAATAACTGCTTATAGTTGGTTCCGTTTGATTTAGCAACCCACAAGTCGGTACCACCTTCTGCCAGGTATAGCCAGTCCATGGCAGTATATAGTTCATCGTTTAAGCAAGAATAGCTATAACTGTGCAATCCACTCCATGCATCGAAAGAGGTAAGAGACGCATCACCAGCACTAGGATTAAACTCATCCAAATCGCACGCATTAAGCATTAGACCCGCACAAGCCATTAATGCTATATTTTTGAATATTCTTTTCATATTTTCTGTCTTTAAAAATTAGAATGAAAGGTTCAAGCCAAACACTAGTTGTTTTGTTAGCGGGAAGTCCAATCCACCACCCATTTCTGGGTCGTAATCCTCCAGCAAATGACTGTTGGCAATAACCAATGGGTTGGTAATAGTTCCGTATACACGTAGATTGGTCAGTCCTATTTTGGAACAGAGACGTTTAGGCATGGTATAGCCTAATGTAATGTTCTTGATTTTGAAGAAAGAGCCGTCCACGTATGCCAAAGAAGTATAATATTGATCATCTCTCCAGTTGCGGCTGGCATTTAATGACGGGAAGTCGTTGGAGGGATTTTCAGGAGTCCAATAGTTGAAACATGAAGGGAATGCACCACCGGATGAGCTATACCAGGTAATAGGCTCATAGTAAAACATTTGCCCTTGGCGTAGATACATATAGATAGATAAATCGAGGTTTTTCCAGGTGAATGTATTTTGGAAACCTAGTGACCAATCGGGAGATTTATGTCCAATAATCTGCTTGTCATCGGCATTTACAGAATAAGGGTTCTCGGCATCATACCGGTTTGTTTTCCATGTACCATCTTCTTGTTCGAAGGATTTTTCCCAAACGCCATTGCTTATCTTTTCCATATTGGGTATTTCTACTTTTAAGTCACCGGGTTGTTTTCCGAATACGGCGGCATCAGCTTCTTCGCCATATTGCCATACACCTGCGATCTTGAAAGCGCGATATGACTGAAGAGCATCGCCAATATGTAAAGTATAGTCCCCATTCTCGATGAAGTCGGCAGCACCTTCTCCCAATGCTGTTACTTTTTCTTTGTTTTTGAAGAAGGTAACGGTACTTGTCCAATTAAAGTTTCTGCTCACAATGTTACGGGTAGTCAGCGTCAATTCTAAGCCTTTGTTCTGTGTTTTGGCTATGTTTTTGTTTATTTGGAAAACTGACGAAGCATTAAATGTTCCGTTGGTGGCCGGTACATTCTGTTTCCAAATGACACCTGTGGTGTTGGTTATGTAGTAATCTGCATTCAAGTCGATGCGGTTATTTAAGAAAGAAGCATCAATGCCAATATTTGTATTTTTTGAACGTTCCCACGTTAATTGTGGGTTACTGAGCTTTTGCGGGAAAGAGTATTGGGTAATCTGTTCATCTCCCAACCCCATGATACTTTGTGAGAGGATGGCCCAAGAGTCATAGGCGCTAATGCCGGCCGCACCTGTCTCTCCGTAGCCTATGCGAAGCTTTAAGTTATCCAACCAGTCGGAAGTTGATTCCATAAAACTCTCGTCTGAAATTCTCCAACCGGCAGAAAAAGCGGGAAAAGTGCTCCAACGGACATCTTTAGCTAATTTGGAGTTTCCATCGTAGCGCACAGAAGCGGAGAATAAGTATTTACCCAAGAATGAATAATTTAAGCGTCCTACAAAGCCCATACTTTTCCCCATGGAATATCCTGAACTGACAGTTTTATTTCCAACTGCGGCAGCCAAGTTTGTCCAATAATAAGTATTACTGAGGATGCCGACAGCATTTGAAGAAGAACTCTCAGATTGGCTATCTGAATATGTTGTTACACCTGTCAGCGTAAATTCATGGTCATTGGAAATTTTGAAATTGTAAGTCAGGATATTTTCCCATGAATATCCCCAACCGCGGCTGTTGCTTACCGAAGCTGATGTATATTGGGAGGTTTCTTCTTTACTGGCATTTAAAGCTCCAGTTCCTGCCTGGTCGTAGAATTGATAGGAACCATAACCAATGAACTTGTTAGTTGTATTGTAGTTTAGGTTCATACTCAAGCGAGATTCCAGACTAAGTCCTTTTAGTGGAGTGATACGGATGTAAGGCTGTAGATAGATTTTGAATTTATTTGCATTGTTGCGATATACATCACGATTTTGGTTAAGCAATAAGTTTACTTGTCTATTATCTTCAAGCACAGGATATTCATTTAATGAACCATCCTCTTTATATAGAGTACCGAATGGGTTAGCTCTCATTGCTTGAGATAGGTCACTGGATGTTTTCTCTTGCGTTGTATAAGAAGTTTGCATATGCATACCTGCTGTGAACCATTTGGTAACTTCCTGATTGATCCGGGCTGTTGAAGAATAAAGTTTATATTCATCATTTGTATACTGACCCTGCTCGTTAGAATAGTTCAGGGAGAAATAAGCCTGCGTCTTTTTTGTTCCTCCCGAAATAGAAAGAGAATAGTTTTGGGTGGAACCAGTCTGCATCATAGCATCTACCCAATCAATCGTATGACCGGCATTGACTGCATCTTGATAGATTTCATCATAAACAGTTCCATCATCTTCAATAGTCCCTGCCCATTTCCTTGCTTCCATACGTGTGTCAAGCCATCGTTGGGGGCTGTTCATTTTAGGTAAGGTGGACCATCCGTTAAATCCCAGATAGGTATTGAAGTTGACACTTAGTTTACCTTCTTCCCCCTTTTTGGTGGTGATAATGACAACGCCATTGGAACCGGAGGAACCGTAAACAGCAGTTGATGAAGCATCTTTCAATACTTCAATACTTTCAATATCGTTTGGGTTCAGTGTTTCATAATCGCCTGGCATTCCGTCGATAATAAACAATGGTTTGCCTGAAGCTGTGATAGAACGGTTACCGCGTAATTGCAGCGAAACGCCCGTGCCAGCCTGACCGGAAGACTTTGTAATATCCAAACCGGCTACTCTACCTTGTAATGCCTCCATAGGGTTGGCTGATGGAGTCAACTTTACAATATCGCTCTTGACAGATGAGACAGCTCCAGTCAAATCTCTTTTTTTCACAGTACCGTAACCCACTACTATCACTTCGTCCAAAGTTTTGGTGTCTTCTGTCAAAGTCACATTGAGATTGGGTTGAGCTTTCACACGTTGTGTGATGTAACCAATGTAGGAAATTTCAAGTGTTGTGCCTGCGGGCACCTTTATTGTGAAATTACCGTCAATATCGGTGATTGCACCATTACTTTGACTCCCTACTTGTAGTATGGTGGCCCCAATGATTGTCTCACCGGAAGCGTCCACTACTTTTCCTTTCACTACAATTTGTTGTTGCTGTGTTATGATAGATGTCGTCTGGATGCCAGTTGCAAAGGCGACATCAGGGACAACTAACAGACTTGTACACAGAACTGCAACGGAACATAATGGCCTGTATAGGTTTGACCATTCTGAGAAATGTTTTTTGTTTTGATACATAGTACTAACTTTAAAAAAATAACATTTTTTAGGTTATAATTCTATTTTGAATGACGTGATATTAATTAAATTGTAATCAGCTAATGAAGTTTTTTTTAATAAATCTTGCATTAGAAATTATTAAAATGTTCTCTGTTGTTTTTAAGTAAAAGAATTGATGATTACAGAATATGAATTCTTCCGTCTTATTGTAGAGTTTAAGGTTGACTTAACTTTCGTAGAAAAATATTCTTAGACTTTTTCTATTCTTTTTTCTTCTTGGGAACTAACGGTATTGTTTTTCTGCGAAAACTGAATAAGACTATGAATGGGAAAGAAATTTAGATTTAATTAATGGTATGAATAGACAAGTTGTTGTTAGTATTTATTTACTCCTTTTTATCTTGTTTCCGGCGAAAGCTCAGAATAGAGAGATAGCATGTAATGCGGATTCCGTTCAAGTTCTCCATCGCTATAAAATAGCTGTCTGTGACTGGATGATTTTAAAGCGTCAGAAGATTGGTTCATTCCAGTTGGTGCATGAATTGAATGGTGATGGTGTGGAACTGGACATGGGATCTCTTGGTAAAAGAGAAACATTTGATAATAAATTGCGTGATCCCCATTTTCAGCAACTATTTCGGGAGACGGCTCGGGAATTTCAACTGGAAGTTCCTTCCATTGCCATGTCCGGTTTTTATGGTCAGTCTTTTTTGGAGCGTGCCAATTATGAGGAGTTGGTTAGGGAATGTCTGAATGCTATGAAAGTAATGGATGCTAAAGTTGCTTTCCTGCCTTTGGGAGGAATTAAGGCGGGATGGGAAGGAGAGCCGGCGCTTCGGGCGGAAGTTGTAAAGCGGCTGAAGAAAGTTGGAGATATGGCTGCTGCCGAAGGTTTAGTTATTGGAATTGAAGTCCAATTGGATGCCAAAGGAGATGTCAAATTGTTGAAAGAAATAGATTCCTTAGGTATTAAAATCTATTTTAAGTTTCAGAATGCATTGGAGAACGGGCGTGATTTGTGTAAAGAGCTCAAGATTCTGGGGAAAAAGAGAATCTGCCAGATTCATTGTACGGATACGGATGGGGTGACTCTTCGTTTTAATGAGAGGCTGGATATGAATAAGGTTAAAAAGACACTTGACAAGATGGGGTGGAGTGGCTGGCTGGTAGTGGAACGCTCACGGGATAAAGATGATGTGCATAATGTTAGAAAGAATTATGGGACGAATATTGAATACCTGAAGGAGGTGTTTCAGAAATGAATCTGTAAACTTTAAACATAGCATATATGAAGAACACAATTATTTTTTCTCTGTTTTGTTTCTTGGTGTGTCACTTGTTAAAATATTTTTGGTGTTAAATGCCTAAATTATAGAAAATGGAAACAATAGATAAACAACAGTATACATTGAATCTATTAAATAATATTGAATTGAGTATTTGTGTAAATAAGTCTAATAATTTTGTGTTGATAGGGATTTTATGCATGGCTATTGCTATTTTTTTAGCTCTTATTGTCTCTTTTGCTCTATTGGGAATTAAGGGGGGGAGGGTGTTTCCTTTGGATTTATTATTAGTTGTATTGTAGGATTTTTGTGCTCAGGATATTTGGTAAGATTGTATCTGTGGAATAAATATGGGAGAGAAGTATTTATTATTAACAAAAATGAGTTTGTTATGTATTATGATTATAAACTTTTTAAAGACAGTTATAGAAAACTATATTTTAATTCAATTCAGGTCTATTTTGAATATAATGGTGTATTGATGAATATTTCTAAAGGAATTTGTTGCTCCCGAGATGAAAAATGTAATAGTATCATCTATTTTAAATTAGATGACAAAGAAATAAAATCTATAGGTGAAATACCTATTGAAGTTATTATAAATATTGGTAATCAATTGAATGATTGAATCATGTTCAAACAGTTCGTATTTGTACTGTATATGGAATAAGATAGTACCTTTACTCCTTTTGGTGGTTTGTTTGGAGAGGGGACGGCTACAAGTAATCGGGCTTATAAGTATAATGGGAAAGAGCTTGATAGGATGCATGGGCTGGATTGGTATGATTATGGGGCGAGAATGTCTGATGCAGTTCTGGGAAGATTTATGAGTATTGACCCTTCAGCGGAATCTTATTCTATATGCTTATTGTGGTAATAATCCTATTACCCGAATTGATCCAGACAATTGTCTTTACTTCAGAAAGTGTAAAAGAACAATTGTATAATGTGTTTAGAAATTTATTTTATTATGAAAGTAAATAAAATATTTATAATAGTGGCAATTAGTATTTTAATATTACATTTTTCACTAATGGTTTATAGCAAATCAACTAATATAAGAAC
>OHME01000923.1_pt1 | contig 11844 bp, 9 predicted proteins | sample 1569201 | NCBI WGS metagenome assembly OHME01 (sample SAMEA3879587, study PRJEB24766) | human gut metagenome | biome: human-associated habitat; feature: feces | place: USA | collected 1985/1987
AGAATGTGCAAGACTTATGGGATATCCGGACTCATATATAATAAGTGATAAATCAAGCCATGCCTACCAGCAGTTTGGTAATTCTGTAGTTGTGGATGTAATTCAGTATATAGGCATAGAAATAGGAAAAGCAATCATTTAAGGTCAATTTCAAATTCAGCTAGATCATTTATATCCTGTGATTTTTTAAGCTTAATAGAAAAAATCACAGTCATATTGCGTGTGTTTGACAACTTCCTTATTTCATATGTATCATTTCCTAAATCAGAAAGGTAAAAAGTATTTGAATTTATTGGAAATCTTTTTTTATAAATAGGCTCACTAATAGAAGCATATATTTTTTTATTGTTTTGGAAAAAGATAGCATTTTTATAAACTTGCTTAATTGCCTGTGTTATAAAATCATAATCCTTTTCGGCTGGTTTAGATGAGCCGCTGCCTTTGATGCGGCAGCTGGCTGTAATGCTGAAATATTCGGCAAACTTTCTTATTGGAAGTATTACATAATTATAATCGTGGCTTATTATATATCGTACATTTCGCTGCTGGTAATGTCCGATAATCCAGCCGGCAAATACAGAAGAATCAATATCAATTGCTGCACCGGCGGTTCCGGCGTTGTAAAATCTGTAAAAATCGTTATTCATATAATCAATAATGGCATACGTCATTGGATTTTGTATGCTGTGATTTTTTGAAGAAAATCCAAAGCTGTGAGAATCAGCATCAGGATGTACAACGAATTGCCCGGATTGAGCCGTATTATCTTTAACCTCAATAAAAAATGCAACTTTTCCGTTTTTAATAACAGAAATATCGGACATAGTTGAATCCATTCCACCGTTGTGGTGGAAATGGACATTTTCATATCTATATTTGTTTTGTAGATATTCTAAACATTCAAGTTCAAAAAGCTCGCCTCGTATCATTAGTATCTTCCTCCTTGGATGGTAAAACTGTGCATCGGCTGTACAGATACCTGACATCGGTGCTTTTAAAAAATCAAGTTATAATTTTAAGTATATTTTATCAGGATAAAGTATAGATTTCAATGGTCTATTTTACAATTAGGACTTTACAGTAATTGAGATCTGATATATCATATAAAATAAATAATGATGTATGGTTTAATAATAAAGTATATAGGTAAATAATTGGCAAAGGAGAAATTTTGTTATGCAAAAAAAAATAAGGAAAGTTATGTCAGTTTTTATGGTATCTGCACTTCTGTTTTCAGGGTGTGGTATACATGGAACAGATAACGTTAAAAAAGAAGAGAACAACGAAAATAATAATATTGTAAAGCTTACTGTATGGAGCGAGAAAGATAATGTTGATACAACATCAAAAATGGTGGAGAGTTTTAAAGAACATTATAAAGATGAGGCACAATTTGATATTACAATTGATGTTCAGGCAGATGCTAAAGTAAGAGATGTAATGCTTACAGATGTACATAATGGTGCAGATGTTTTTTCATTTCCTGATGATCAGCTTACATCACTTGTTGCAGGTGGTGTTCTGGTTGAGATACCTGATGCTGAAAAAGTAAAATCTGCTAATATTGAAGAATCGGTGAAAGCTGCTACGTTAGATGATAAAATATATGCATATCCTATGACAGCTGATAACGGTTATTTTATGTACTATGATAAAAATTATTTTTCGGCTGATGATGTAAAGTCATTGGATAAAATGATGTCGGTAGCGGCATCATCAGGAAAGAAGTTTGCCATGGAATTTAATTCGGGGTGGTACATGTATACATTTTTTGGTAATACAGGACTTAATTTATCAATTAATCCTGATGGCGTAACTAATAAATGTAATTGGAATTCTGAATCTGGTGATATTAAAGGAACGGATATTAAATCAGCACTTTCAGCTATAGCATCAAATCCTGGTTTTGTAAGCATGCCTAATGGAGATATTGCGGCTGCAATGAAGTCAGGGGATGTTATAGCAGGTATAAGCGGTGTATGGGATGTTATGAATGTAAAAGCAATATATGGCGATAATTATGGTGCATGTAAACTTCCGACATATACTGTTGCAGGCAAGGAAGTACAGATGTCTTCTTTTACCGGATATAAGATGATGGGGGTTAATGCATATTCAGAGAATAGGGACTGGGCATGCAGACTTGCGGACTGGATGACTAATGAAGATAATCAAAAACTGAGATTTAAAGAGCGTAATCAGGGACCGTCAAACATAAATGTGGCAGCTTCAGATGAAGTGAAAAAAGTTCCAGCAATACAAGCTGTAATTGAACAGTCTAAATATGGAACATTGCAGCGAGTTGGCAACAGTTTCTGGGATGCATGCAAAGATTTTGGTGATACGATATTGAGTGGAACTAATAATGGAATGACAGACCAGGAGCTTATGGATAAACTTGTTAATGGTATTACAGCATCAACTATTAAGTGATGGCTTTTATGATATTACATTGCTGATATTAAGATAAGCAGAATGGAGACTTTTATGGTAAATAAAAAAAGAACAAGCTTAAAGGTACTGATACTTATTCCCGTATTTATTCTTGGAATATTATCTGTGGTATCCAATATAATGGCTATTAATAATATAAGAATGGTTAATTCAAATGCATCTGATATTACGGATGATTGTATGAATAGTATATCAGAACTAGGTGAAATCCAGAATGCAACACAGTCAATACATAAGCTGGGGTTGTCTCATATTATTGCAACTGACCTTAATACAATGATTTCTGTAGTGGAAAATATAAGGAAGGAACAGTCAGAACTTGAAAATAATCTTGAAGATTATAAGAAGTATGTCAGTGATTCTGATCAGGAAGTTTATAATTCACTTGTACAGAATTATGAAATTATGAAAAAAGAGCTTGGAAGTATTATGGCATATAGTGCACTTGGTAAGAAAGAAGAGGCATATGCATTGGCAAACGGAGTAGTAAGCGATAGCAGCAGTGCAATACAGGAAAATATAAATGTATTAAAAGAACATGCTAATTCTACAGCTTCAACTGCAAGAGAAAGACTTTCGGCAGTATATACCGGTTCTCTTATATGTAGTATTGTTATTATTGCAATAAGTATATTGTTACTGCTTACAGCATTGTATTGTGTTATGAAATATATTATAAAACCGATACTTGCAACGAATAAAGATATTAGGGAAATTATAAGTGGAATAGATAGTGGAGAAGGTGATCTTACTAAGAGAGTTACAATACTGTCTAATGATGAGATTGCTGATCTCGGTAATGGAATTAATATTTTTATGGAAAAACTTCAGGGAATACTTAAACTGATTATTGAGAATACAAACCTGATGGAAGGCGTTGTAGAGGCCGTAGATAAAAGTGTGGCTGCCTCTAATGATAGTGCTTCTGATTTATCAGCAATGACAGAAGAATTATCTGCAACTATGCAGGATGTAGGACAATCAGTTAATGTTATTAATGACAGTGCGAATAATGTACGTGAAGACGTTGATATAATAGCATCAAAGTCAAATGAAATTAATACATTTTCTAAGCAGATGAAAGAAGATGCTGATAATATGGAAAGTAATGCCAGAAACAATATGGAACAGACAAGTGAAAAGGTTGGTGAGATACTGGAAGTACTAAATAATGCGATTGAAGACAGCAAAAGTGTTGACCAGGTTAATAATCTGACTAATGATATTTTAAGTATATCAAGCCAGACCAATCTTCTTGCATTGAATGCATCGATTGAGGCAGCGAGGGCTGGAGAAGCAGGAAAAGGATTTGCGGTTGTTGCAGAAGAGATACGCCAGCTTGCAGATTCAAGCAGAGAAACAGCAAACAGAATACAGCAGATAAATTCGGTTGTAGTTAAAGCAGTATCTAATTTATCAGATAACGCTAACAATCTTGTTAAATATATGCAGCAGACGATACTCCCTGAATTTGAAAAGTTTGTAGATAGTGGTGCTTCATATAAAAATAATGCATCATATATTGAGGATGCTATGAATGAGTTTGTATTAAAAACTGACGCTTTAAAGAAAAACATTAATGAGATAGCAGGTTCTATTAACACTATTACGGCTGCGGTTGATGAAGGTGCGGAGGGTGTCAACAGCACGGCAGAAAATACACAGAACCTTGTTGAAGATATAGTTAATATCAGTAGCAAAATGAAAGAAAATAAGGCTATAGCAAAGACACTTCAAGAAAGTACAGATATATTTGCTATTTTTTAAATTGCTGTTTTTTAAATGAAAAAGCATGTTTAAAAACTGGGTAAAATATGTTATCATTATGTAAATTATTTTTAATAGGGAGAAAAACTAATGAACGAGAAAAATCAAGAAGTTGTTCGTGATGCACGACAGCTCGGAATTCCGAAAATGCTGATTCTTGGAATACAGCATATGTTTGCCATGTTCGGAGCTACTATTCTGGTACCTATTCTTGTAGCAGGATATTTTCAGAATGCATGTGGCGAACCAATAACAAGAGGCCTTACAGTATCTGTTACACTGTTTTGTGCCGGTATTGGAACATTAATTTTCCATGTCTGCTCAAAATTTAAAGTTCCTGCATTTCTTGGCTCATCATTCGCATTTCTTGGTGGATTTTATACAGTAGCCAATCTCAATACAGGAATTTATGCCGATATGGGTGCTAACGAGAAAGCTGCATATGCATGTGGCGGTATCGTTGTAGCAGGTCTGTTATATCTTGTTGTAGCTTTAATTTTTAAGCTTGTCGGTGTGAACAGAGTTATGAGATTCCTTCCACCGGTAGTTACAGGACCAATTATTATTTGTATTGGTCTTTCACTTGCTTCATCAGCAATATCTAATGCTTCAACTAACTGGCTTCTTGCCGTAGTTGCACTTGCTGTAATAATAATATTTAATATCTGGGGCAAGGGAATGTTTAAGATTATTCCTATCCTTATGGGTGTAATCATTTCATATGCTTTTGCATTGATTCTTAATGCATTTGGAGTTACAAATCCTGATGGTTCAGCAATACTTAATTTTGCATCTGTTTCATCAGCAAGCTGGATTGGTTTTCCAAAATTCCAGATTTGCAAGTTTGATATTACAGCAATTCTTGTAATGGCACCTATCGCTATTGCAACAATGATGGAACATGTTGGAGATATGTCAGCTATATCAGCTACTGTTGATGAGAATTTTATAGCAGATCCGGGTCTTCACAGAACAATAATGGGTGATGGACTTGCTACAGCGTTTGCAGGTCTTATTGGTGGACCGGCTAATACTACATATGGAGAAAACACAGGTGTCCTTGAACTTTCAAAGGTATATGACCCAAGAGTAATAAGAATTGCTGCAGGTCTTGCAGTGATACTTTCATTTATACCTAAGTTTTCAGAGATTATTTCTACAATGCCGGCAGCCATAATCGGTGGTGTATCATTTATGCTTTATGGTATGATTTCAGCTATTGGTGTAAGAAATGTTGTTGAAAATAAGGTAGACCTTACAAAGTCACGTAACCTTATAATTGCCGGTGTAATCTTTGTATGCGGTCTTGGTTTTTCAAATGGACTTACATTCACAATAGGTGAAACGCATATTACACTCACAGCACTTGCTATCGCAGCTATTGCAGGTATTATCCTCAATGCTGTTTTACCGGGTAATGATTACAGGTTTGGTGTAAATCCAAGCGGAGACCAAAGCCGTGGTGTATATGTAAGCAACACAGATGATGAAAAATAATTAAAAAGCAAATAATACATCTATATAGATGGAAAAACAGAGGTTAAGTTATGATGAATTTTAAAGAAGAAAAAAATATTACAATTTTTGAACATCCGTTGATTCAGCACAAAATTTCAATTTTGAGAGATAAGAGAACAGGAACTAATGAATTCAGAAAGCTTGTAGAAGAGATTGCCATGCTTGAAGGTTTTGAGGCAATGGGAGATCTTGAACTTGAAGATGTAGAGATTGAAACTCCAATTGAAAAATGCATGACTCCTATGATTTCCGGACGTAAACTTGCGGTTGTTCCGATTCTTAGAGCTGGTCTTGGTATGGTTTCAGGTATTCTTGCCCTTGTACCGACTGCAAAAGTAGGTCATATCGGTATGTATAGAGATGAGGAAACTCATGAACCACATGAATATTATTGCAAACTTCCAAGCCCTATTGAAGAAAGGCTTATTATTGTAACAGACCCAATGCTTGCAACAGGCGGCTCAGCAGTAGATGCAATTGATCAGATTAAAAAGCATGGTGGTAAAAAGATTAAGTTTATGTGTATTATAGCTGCACCGGAAGGTCTTGAGAAGCTTCATAAGGCTCATCCGGATGTTCAGATTTATGTAGGACATCTTGACAGACAGCTCAATGAAAATGCATATATATGTCCGGGTCTTGGTGATGCCGGCGACAGAATTTTTGGTACAAAATAATAATAGACTTGTTTTCTAAATAAATAAAAAATGGTTTTATGCCGGAAATCTTTATTGAAAATTAATATTGATTTCCGGCTTTTTTGTGTTATCATTATTAATGTGAAATATATTAGACGTGTAAAATATGGTAGGTAATGCGTATGGATAAATCATTGAGTATTGATACAGGGCATCATGAAAAGCTATATCAGGAAAGAATGAACTTTTTGCTGACGGGAGAAAAGGATAGGGTTTGTTCTATATATATAGATGTTACGGATAATAAGATGCTTGCTCTTATAACACGTAAGCATAAGTATAATGATAATGAATTAAATAATATTTCTGTGAGATGCTGGCTTAATAAATACATATATCCTAATATTTCTGATGGATATAATCTGGAAGAGTTTAAGAACGGTTTCACTAGAAAAGCTCTGTTGGAAGAATTTGAAAAAGGTGAACGTAATATACAATTTTATCATAGTTATTATGATGAAAATGGCAATTTGAAATTATACAAAGTGCGTGTCAGCCTTATAGAAAATCCGTACAACGGTCATATAGAAGCATATGCGGTCTGGAAAGACAGAACATTAAAATATATTGACAAAGAGATAAGTAGAATTCTGTATAACAATGATTATATAGGAATCGGAATTATAGACAGCTGTAAAGGAAATCTGTATATGCGTGCTGCTCATTTTGAGGGCATGGAAGTTGAAGAACAGAAGTCATATGTATATGATGATATAGTTAAGCAGATGAGTGAGATAAGAATTGCTAATGAAAGTAAAGAGCAGTTCTTAAAATGTACGGCACTTGATTACCTTAATGATAACATGAATATAGCTGGAGTGTATTCGTTTAATGTTTATAATATAAAAAATAAAGTTGAAAGATACAGCTATCACTGGTTTGATAAGAAAAAAGGTATTATTCTTGTTGTTATTGAAGATATGACAAAAGAACTTGAGACTGATAGTGTTACGGGTGCATTAAACCGTGAAGGATTTGTTCATAAAGCAGAAAATATAATTAAAAATAATCCTGACAAAGATTTTGCACTTTTATATTTTAATATCCAGAAGTTTAAGGCGATTAATGATTTATATGGTTATGCAGCAGGAGATACGGTATTACATCAGGCTGTTAATATTTTACAGATTTCTTTTTTGAAACCGCTTGCAATATCAAGGATAGAAGCAGACCGATTTGTTGTGCTGGTTGATAAGAACAATCTGGATTTTGAAAAGCTCACATCAATACTTCATCGTGTTTATGATAAAGATGGGATGAAAGTAGATATATATGTAAGATGTGGCATTTATTATATACCGAAAGACACGGATTTGAGTGTTTCTGATATGTGTGACAGGGCAAAGCTTGCAAAATTATATATACCTAATCAGTATGTACAGCCGTATGCTATATTTAATGAAGACATGAAATATGATTATGAGCAAAGAAGTCTTGCTCTGATTCAGCTGGATGATGCTATAAAAAATAGTGAGATAAAAGTGTTTTATCAGCCTATATATGATGCAAAAACGAAGCAGATAGCATCGGCGGAAGCTCTTGTACGCTGGGTTTCACCCAAAGGCGTAATACTACCGGGTAAATTTATTCCTGCACTTGAAGAAAGCGGACACATAACAAAGCTTGATACATATGTACATAAAAGTGTCCGTAGATTTATGGAAAATAGATATAAAAACGGAAAAAAGATTGTTCGTGTCGCAGTCAATTTATCAAGAATGGACCTGATGGATGATGAAATCATGGATTTGATTATTGATGATGTAAAAGATGAACGCTATTCAAAACAGATGGTTAATTATGAAGTAACTGAGTCGGCATATGCAAATGTTTCCGGTAAAGGTACCAATTTTCTTATGCAGCTTCACGATAACGGTGTAAAGCTTCTTATTGATGATTTCGGAAGTGGTATGTCATCATTCAGCACATTAAGAGATTACGATTTTGATGTTATAAAGCTTGATATGGGGTTTGTGCAAAAACTTGGTGAAAATAAAAAATATAATAATATAGTAATGTCAATTATTGAACTCGCACACAGACTTGATATGAAAGTGGTCGCAGAAGGAGTGGAGACAAAAGAGCAGGCAGACTATCTTAAAGAATATGGATGCGATTATCTTCAGGGATTTTATTTTTCAAAACCGCTGCCTGAAGAAGAATTCGCAAAGCTTCTTGATTAATAATAAGTATATTTGATGTGATAATTTTAATGAGTAAAATACATATGTCAGATGAGTAATATAATTTACCATTTGACATATGTATATTTTTTTGTTTATAATGCTAACGGTTAGTTGCAACTAATACAACTTAGATGTGCATAACAATATTATAAATGAAAGGTATTATAATTATTAATGAAAAATATTATAAAAAATCCAATTAAAATTCTTTGGCTTGCAGCGGCATTTATCTCAATGGCACTTGGTGCGATTGGTGTTATTCTGCCGGTATTGCCAACTACGCCGTTTCTTTTACTTGCTTCCTTTTGTTTTGCAAAAGGGTCAGAGCGTTTTCATAAGTGGTTTACAAAAACAAAGCTTTATAAAAAGCATTTGGATAGTTTTGTGAAAAACCGTGCAATGACGCTTAAAACAAAGCTTTGTATATTGATACCTGCATCATGTATGCTTGTTCTTGCAATGATTGCAATGTCGAACATATATGGAAGAGTGTTTATTGTATTTCTTATAATATTCAAATATGTATATTTCTTTACAAAGATACAGACAATACCATATTCAGCAAAAATAGAAACCGAATAGTTACCTGTTCAACTTCATATGTACATAATCCTTTTTTGTGGTCTTCGTATGCTTTTGCAATGATTTCGGTATCAATAAAAGCGTGCATTGCAGGGCGGATAAAAAAGTTAGGCTTTAAAAAAGTTCCGTCACTATTATACATAATAGATACAGATGTACAAGCAGCACAATTTGATGCAATTGTAGGAAATGTAAATACAGGTTTGTCATCCGTTATGCACAGGCATTTTACTGTATCAAGTGCTTTGCCGCCGCCTACACCAAATACCATGTCAGCTTCGCTATATAGAGGTAATGCACGAAGTATATCAACAGTTTCGTATGTACAGTCATTTCCATAAAGTTCGACACCGATAATTTCAAGTGCTGTGTGAGATACAGCTTCTTTAATTTTGTCAAATGCAGCTGCAAGAGCCTTTTTTCCACCGATTATAAGAACCGTTCTGCCGTATGATTCACAGACGGAAAATATATATTAAAATTCAAATCTGTATAATTGGTGATTTTTTAAAATTGTGTATTTTTGTGCGAATTTAGCCGTATTTTCAGAAAATGTAATATATTACAAAAATTTTATTGTTTCCTATTGTAAAAATGAACATGTGTATGATATTATTAAATTAATTTATATATTGTTTTGGTAAATGATAATTGAATATGAGGTGATGCGAATGAAAAGAATTAAATCATTTTTTAAAATATTGGGTATGCTTGTTTTATGTGCTTCGTTTACAGGCTGCGGCATGAACGGCAATATTGATGATTATGCGGTTAATACGGGCTATGGTGATTCCGATACGGTAAAAAGTTCTTCAGGAGTATCAAAGGACAGCATAAAGGTTGGTGTAATTCATCTGTCTGATCCCGCCGAGGGCAGCGGATATACATATACGCATGATATTGGAATTATGGGTATGCAGCAGAATCTCGGATTGTCGGACAGTCAGATTATAAGAAAGATTAATGTTAATGATTCGGACAAGGAGGCTACGAGAAAAGCGATAAAAGAATGCATAGATGAGGGCTGTAACATAATATTTTCAACAAGCTGGGGCTATATGGAGACAACGGCACAGATGGCAGAAGAATATCCTGATGTTTATTTTTCTCACGGCACGGGTTACATGAGCAACGGAAAGAATTTTAACAATTATTTCGGAAGAATATATCAGCCGAGATATCTTAGCGGAATAGTTGCAGGAATGAATACAAAGACGAATAAAATTGGTTATGTTGCCGCAATGGGTTCGGAAAATTCAGAGGTTACGGGCGGAATTGATGCTTTTGCTTTGGGAGTTTATTCTGTGAATCCTTCAGCTCAGATATATGTAAAGGTGACAAACAGTTGGTATGACCCTGAAGCTGAGAAAGCTGCGGCATCTACGCTTCTTGATATGAATTGCGATGTTATAACACAGCATTGTGATACCACATATCCGCAGCTTCTTGCACAGCAGAAAAATGTATACAGTATAGGATACAATTCAGATATGAGTAAAGATGCACCCGATGCCTGCCTTTGCAGCGTTATATGGAACTGGAGTGCATATTATACGGCGGCTGTACAGAGTGTTATTGACGGAACATGGGATGGAAGCAATTATTACGGCGGTATGAATGAAAATCTTGTCGGCATAACACAGCTCGCTTATTTCTGCAAATCGGGAACACAGCAAAAAGTTGATGAGGCAAAGAAGGATATTATATCGGGAAAACTCGGAATATTTGACGGAGTTATAGAGACCAATACGGGAACGACAGTCGGAGAGAACGGAAAAACACTCAAAGATTCGGATATTACGGGAAATATTAACTGGTATTTCAAAACCGTGACAGTAGTACAGTAAGAGAATAATTGGAGGAATACAGCATGAATCTTAAAAAGAAAATATTGGCGGTTACAATCATTCCTGTACTTGTTTTGGGCATGGTTTCCATAATCCTTACTGTAACTATGGTAAAAAGTTCTGTTATGGAACAGGTTGAGGAAGCTTTAAAAGGAACGGCATCGTCTACTTTGGCGGCATATGACCAAAATGCGGGAGATTACATTGTGACAACAAACGGAGATATATGGAAAGGAAGTTACAATGTATCCAAGTCGGAAAATCTCGTTGACAGAATAAAAGAAAATACAGGTATGGACGTTACATTTTTCTACGGAACAAAAAGAGTGATGACATCGGCACTTGACGCAAACGGGGAAAGAATTCTCGGTTCGCCTGCTGGAGATGTCATAACGCAGAAAGTGTTAAATGATGGAGAAGAATATTTTACAAGCCGTGTTTCGCTGGATGGAGTTATGAATTACGGCTATTATATGCCTGTATATCAGAACGGAAGCAATGATGAGATAATCGGAATGGTGTTTGTCGGAACAAACAAGGCGGACAAGGACGCTGTTTTAAACAGAATTATTGCAATGATATGCACTGCTGTTGTCATTGTTATGGCTATATGTATCGGCATAAGCATGAAGATTGCATATTCTATAAGTTCAGATATAAAGAGAAGTGTAGGAATCGTGGAACAGGTTGCGGGAGGCAGTCTTAATATAGACGTTGACAAAAAGCTGTTAAACCGCAAAGATGAAATAGGTGATTTGGCACGAGGCACAGTATCGCTTAGCAATGCGATGA
>OHME01000931.1_pt1 | contig 11769 bp, 2 predicted proteins | sample 1569201 | NCBI WGS metagenome assembly OHME01 (sample SAMEA3879587, study PRJEB24766) | human gut metagenome | biome: human-associated habitat; feature: feces | place: USA | collected 1985/1987
AAGTGCATTATCTACATTAGTAATGCCAAATAAAAATATAACTATATATGCAATATTTAAAAAAGATATAAAAGCAACATATATAGATTATAGTGCTACAACAAAACAAATAAGAACACAAGATATAACAATATATAATAATCAAACAGCAACAATAACAGTTCCAGAACAAAATGAATACAATGGATGGACAAAAAATGGATGGACTAAAGATACTTCAAATTCTGCTGCTAAAGAAATAGAAGCACGGAGGCGGAGAAGTTTTAAAAATCACAACAAATGTTACATATTATGGATTATATACTAAAAATGTAAGTGTAACTTATAACTTAAATGGTGGAGTAGGTACAACTCCAAGCAAACAAACAGTAGAAAGAAAAGTTAATAGTTACTCAATTATAAATATATTTGATCCAGAAGTACAAATTTCTGATTTACAAGCAAGTAAAACAGGTTATACATTTAATAGTTGGAATACTAACGAAAATGGAACAGGAACAAAATATTTAGTTGGAAACAAAACTAAACTTAGTGAAGATTTAAATTTGTATGCTATATGGACACAAAATAAATACCAAGTTACATTTAATACAAATGGTGGAAGCAGTGTAGAAAATAAAGAAGTAACATATGATTTAGCATACGGAAATTTACCTTCTACAACAAAAACTGGTTATACATTTTCAGGATGGTATTTAGATAATGAAACATTTAAAAATAAAATAGAAACAACTACAAAAGTTAAAATAGCAAACAATCATACATTATATGCAAAATGGACAGAAGGTGAATCTGAATATATTGTAGAACATTATAAACAAAATATAGAAGATGACCAATATGGTGAGCCAGAAGTAGAAACTTTAACAGCAGTAACTGGAAGTGAGGTAACACCTGCAACAAAAGATTATGGAAAAGGATTTGAAACACCTAACTTAAAATCAGCTGTAGTTAAGGCAGATGGAAGTACAATAATAAAATATTATTACAACAGAAAACTATTTACAGTTACATTTAACACAAATGGTGGAAATTCTGTGGAAAACATAACTGCAAAATATGAAAAAGAAGTAACATTACCAACTACTAGCAAAACTGGTTATACATTTAAAGGATGGTTAAACCAAGAATTAGAAGTTACATCACCATATAAAGTAGAAGATAATGTAACATTAAGTGCAAAATGGAATGCAATAACATACAATATTACATATTCATTAAATGGTGGAAACCTAGCAGAAGGAATAACAAATCCTAAAAATTATACAATAGAAACAGCAAGTTTTACACTAAATAATCCACAAAAAGATGGTTACACATTTACAGGATGGACAGGAAGTAATGGAACAACACCAAACACAACAGTAACAATTTCAAAAGGAACAACAGGAGATAAGGAATTTATTGCAAATTGGAAAGCAAATGAATATATAGTAACATTTAATCCAGATGAAGGAACAGTAAATCCATCTTCTAAAACAGTAACATATAATGAAAGTTATGGACAATTGCCAACACCAATAAAGACAGGGTATAAATTTAACGGATGGTATACTGGGCTAAATGGAGCTGGAACAAAAATTACAGACCAAAGTATAGTTACTATAACTGCAAATCAAACATTGTATGCAAGTTGGAGTGTTAATAGTTATACAATTACATATAATGCAAATGGAGGAAGCGGAGCACCAGGAAGCCAAACTAAAAAATATAATGAATCTTTAACTTTAAGTGCTACTAAGCCAACAAGGACAGGCTATACATTTAAAGGTTGGGGATTAAATGGATCAGCAACAGAGGTTAAATATAATCCAGCAGATACGATTGGAGCAAATACAATTTCTAATGATTTAGTATTATATGCAATATGGGAAATAAATAAATATACAATTACATATAATGCAAATGGTGGAAACAGTACTCCTGAACCAACAACTGCAAATTACAATGAAACAATACAAATGCCAAGTGCATCAAGAAAATATACAGTTACATTTAATACAAATGGAGGAACAGCACTTGATAATCAAACATCAACATATCAATTTACAGGTTGGTATACAGATGCAACAAATGGAACAAAGAAAGAATATAAAACAATGCCAGCATATAATGAAACATTATATGCACATTGGGATGATACAAAATCAAGTATAACAATTGGAACAACAACAAAAGAAGGTTATACATTTGCAGGATGGTATATAGATGAAGATTTAAAAACACAGTTAACAACAAATGAGAATGGAACATATTTACCAACAAAAGATATTACAATTTATGCAAAATGGAATGCAAATAAATATGTGGTAACATTTGATCCAGGTGAAGGTACAGTTAATCCAACTACAAAAGAAGTAACATATGATTCAACATATGGAGAACTTCCAGTAGCTAAGCTTGCAGGCTATGGATTTGGAGGATGGTATACAAAACAAGATGGACAAGGAGAGGAAATAACATCATCAACAATTGTAAAAATTACATCAAATCAAACATTATATGCAAGATGGGCACAAGGACAATATGTTGTAAAACACTATAAACAAAATATAGATGGAACATATCCAAGTGTTCCAACAGATGTAGAAAATAAATCAGCAGTGCCAGGAAATAAAGTAACACCACCTACAAAAGATACTACACAAGGAAGCTACTTAGGATTTAGTGCACCACAAACACAAACAAAAGAAATAACAGAGGATGGAAATACAGAATTTATTTATAAGTATGAAAGAAAATCATATGATTTAAATATTAATCCAAATGGAGGAAAATATGAAGGTTCTCAATCAACAGTAACAGTTACACAAAAATTTGAATCAACATATACAGTTTCTAATAAAATAGAAGCACCCGCTGGATATGTGGTTACATTTAAAAACTTTGGAGGACAAGATGATTACACTAAAAAAACTTCAACAAAAACATTTACAAATTGGATAAAAACAGGACAAGGAACATTAAATGGAAATGTTTATACATATGGTGCAGGAATTGGAACAATAGTTGCAAATTATAAAAATGATAGTATAGAAATGCCAGACGATCCAACACATGAAGGCTATACATTTACAGGATGGTATTTAGATGAGCAATGTACAAATAAAGTAAGTTTAAATACAGATAAAACATATACACCAAGCCAAAATATTACATTATATTCTGGATGGAGCATTAATAAATATACATTAACAATTTCAAGATTAAGTGAAAATACAACAAAAGAACAAAATTACAACACACAATTAGACTTAAGTACTTATAATAGTAGTGGATATAAAGTAACATTAAATCCAAATTATGACGGTGGAGCAAATACAGTATTAACACAAACACATAAATCTTGGAGTAAAGATGGTTTTGGTACATTAAGTGGAAACATTTATACATATGGTGCAGGTAATGGAAAAGTAACAGAAAACTATAATGATGTTACATTAACTACTCCGACACAAGTAGGTTATACATTTGTTGGATGGTATACAGATTCAGAACTAAAAAATGAAGTAAAATTAAATGCAGACAATACATATACACCAACAGCTAATATAACATTATATGCAAAATGGACCGCAAATACTAATACAAAATATACTGTAAAACATTATAAACAAAATATAGACGGAACATACCCAAGTGTTCCATCAGAAGAAGAAGTAAAATATGGAACAACAAAAGAAACAACAAATGCTGGTCCAAAAACATACAAAGGATTTACAACACCAGCAAAACAAAATAAAGAAATATTAGCAAATGGAACAACAATAATAGAATATAAATATGTAAGAGATTTATCAACATTAACAATTAACCCAAATGGAGGAACATATAGCAAAGATCTAAATATAGAACAGGCATATGAGTCAACATATGTAGTAGATAATGCAAATATAACACCACCTAAAGGATTTACTGTAACATATAATGCAAATGGAGGAACAACAGAAGTTGGAAGTGAAGTTTCAACTAAAACATTTGAAAGTTGGTTATTAACAGGCGGTGGAAAATTTGTAGGAAATACATATACATTTGGAACAAAAGATGAAGATGGAACATTAACTGCAAATTATAAAAATAACAGCATAAATTTAACAACAGCTAAAAAAGTTGGCTATACATTTACAGGATGGTATTTAGACAGTAATTGTACACAAGCTTTAGTATTAAATGCTGATGGAACATATACACCACAAAAAGATATAACAATATATGCTGGTTGGTCTGCTAACCAAGTAACATATAAAGTATACCGTTATTTAGAAAATGCAAATAATGAAAACTACACATTATATGGAGATGTTATAGAAGGAAAAGCAGCAGCTGGTTCAACACTTACACTTTTAACAGAAGCAAATAAAAATCAAATTGCAAATACTAAATATGTAGGAGCAAATTTAACAGGTGGAACTTTGGGAGTTGGAACATCTATTACAACAACAACTGTAGCACCAGATGGAACAACAAATATATATTTATATTATGATAGAAATGAATATACATTAACATTAGAAAAAAATGAATATATAGAAACTGTAACAGGTGCAGGAACATACAAATGGGGCGCAACAGTAGCTATTAATGCAACTGTAAAAACAAATATTACAGGTTATAATGCTTCTGTATGGGATAAATGGACATTGACTGAAGGAAATGGAGTAACAGTACCAACGACAATTAAAGGAAACATTGTTATGACAGCAGGAAATATTACAATAGTTGCAAATGCTGTTAAAGGAACACCAATTACTTATAGTGTTGTATATAATGGAAATGGAGCAACAGGAGGAACAACAGCAAGTTCAACACATACGTATGATAAAGCACAAAATTTAACAGCAAATGGTTATAAAAAAGAATATACAGTAACATTTAATTATAATTATTCTGGAAGTACAAATACAGTAGCTACATATAAATATGATTTTGTAAATTGGAAAGATTCAAACAATAATACATATTTAGATAAAGCAAGTGTAATAAACTTAGCAAAAACTAGTGGAGCTATAGTAACACTTAATGCTAACTGGCAAGAAGGAGAAAATGATCCATTGCCAAGTGCAAAAAGAACAGGATATGGTTTAGCTGGATGGTATACTGACAAAGAATGTACAGATGCAAATAAAGTAGGTGACCCAGGAGCAAGTTACAAAGTAAATGCAAATACAACTCTATACGCAAAATGGGAAGAAGGTCAAGTTGAATATACAGTTAAATATTATATTCAAAATATTGAAGGAACAGGTTATGATTTAAAAGATACTGAAATCAAAGCAGGTAAAACAGGAACAACAACAAATGCAACACCAAAAACATATGTAGGATTTACAACACCAGAAGAAAAAACAGCAACAATTGCAGCAGACAGTTCAACAGTAATTGAATATTACTACACAAGAAATTCATATACATTAACACTTACAAAAAATGAACATGTAAAAGAAGTATCAGCAACAGGGGAAGTAAGTGGAATAACAAATACAAGCAAGTCTTATAAATATGGAGAAAACATAGATTTAAGTGCAACATTAAATGATATTGCAGGATATACATATAGTTTTGTAAATTGGGTATCAAACAATACAAGCTTAGTTGCAAACACAACACAAAAAGATGCTAAAATTACAATGCCAGCAGGAAATGTAACATTAACAGCAAATGGTTCAAGAACTATACAAAATTATACAATTACATATAATTTAAATGGAGGAGCACTTGTAGCAGGAAAAACAAATCCAACATCTTACAATGTAGAAAGTCAAAATATAACTTTAAATAATCCACAAAAAACAGGATATACATTTACAGGATGGACTGGAAGTAATGGAACAACACCAAGTACAACTGTAACAATTGCAAAAGGAAGTACAGGAAATAAAAATTACACTGCAAATTACAATGTTAACCAATATGAAGTAACATATATAGATGTAGTAGGAAGCACAACAGGAAAAGTATTAGGAACAAGTAAAGAAAATGTAAACTTTGGAACACAAGTAACAGGAGCAAGCAAAGGAACAGATGTAACTGTTGGAAAATACTATGCAGGCTATGTATATAGTAGTGCAACAACAGCAACAGTAACAACAAGTGGAGCAACAGTATATAGAATATTTACAGCATATGATAAAACAAAATATACAGTAGAGCACTATGTAATGAAAACAGATGGAACATATGAGGAAGAAGCAACAAAAACAGATAGTACAAAAACAGGAACAACAGACAGCGAAGTTACAATAGCAAACCTAAAAGATAGCACACTATTAGTTACAAATGGAATATATTATAGTTATGGACAAGTAGATGAAAAAACAGTAACAAGTACAACAATAAAAGGTGATGGAACAAGAGTAATAAAATTATATTATGCACGTACAAGTGGAACATTAAAGACAGTAGCAGGAGAAAATATAGAAAGTGTTACAGTACAAAATAGTGTAAAATATTACTATGGAGCAACAGTACCAAGTTTAACAGCAAAAACAATGACAATAGAAGGACATACAGTAACATTTAGTAAATGGACAAGTAATAATGAAACATATGTAAAAAGTAGTACAGTTAATCCATATGGATCATTTACATGGCCAGCAATACCAGATGGAACAGCAATAACATTAACAGCAAGTGCAAGTAAAACACCAAATAAATATGAAGTAACATATAAAGATGTAGTAGGAAGTACAACAGGAAAAGTATTAGGAACAAGTAAGGAAAGTGTAAACTTTGGAATACAAGTAACAGGTGCAAGCAAAGGAACAGATACAACAGAAGGAGCATATTATAAAGGCTACTTATATGACAGTTCAACAACAGCAACAGTAACAACAAGTGGAGCAACAGTATACAGAATATTTAAACCAAGTACTAATACAAAATATACAGTAAGTCGTTATTTAGAAAATGCAAATGACAATACATATACTTTATATGATACAACTACAAAAACAGGAACAACAGATAGTACACTTACACTAAGTACAGAAGCTAAAAGCTTAGAAATAGCAAATACAACATTTGCTGGAGGAAACTTAGTAGGAGGAACATCAGGTGTTGGAACAGTTATTACAAGCACAACTGTAAAACCAGATGGTAGTACAAAAATTTGCTTATATTACACAAGAAATAAATTTACTTTAGAATTAAGTAAAAATGACTATATTTCAAGTGTAACAGGAGCTGGAAGTTATAAATGGGGACAAAATGTAACTATAAAAGCAAATGTAAAAGCAAATGATATTTATTATATATATGGCTTTGCAAATTGGACAAAAGACGGTGTGCAATATGAAACAGAAAGCACAAAACAATTTTCAATGGGAACACAAAATCTATCATTGGTTGCAAATGGTAAAATATTACAAGGTCAAGAATATACAGTAACATTTGAACCAAAAGGTGGAACAATTACAACAAATACTAAAAAGGTAAATTACTCATCTACATATGGAAATTTACCAGCAGTAAATGGACAAGAAGGCTTAACTGCAAAAACATACACATTGACATATAATTATAAATATACAGGAAAGGCAAATTCTAGTAAACAATATGCATGTAGCTTAAATGGTTGGTATAAAGAAGAAGCATATACAAATATTGTAACTAGTGCATCAAAAGTAACAACAGCAAGTAATCATACATTATATGCAAAATGGAATAATCCAAGTGTGACATTGGAAACACCTGTAAGGGCTGGATATACATTTGATGGATGGTATACAGATGAAAGCTTAAAAACAAAAGCAGGAAATGGTGGAGCAAGTTACAGTATTGGAGCAAATACAACATTATATGCAAAATGGATTGCAAATACAGATACAAAATATACAGTCGTACACAAAAAGATGAATTTAGATGGAACATATCCAGAAGGAAATTCACCAATAGCTGGAAAAGTAGAAGTTGTAGAAAAAGCAGGAACAACAGATAGTAATGTAACACCAGAAACTAATACATATACTGGATTTACAGCACCTGAAAAACAAACAGTAACAATAAAAGGTGATGGAACAACAGTAGTTGTGTATGAATATTCTAGAAATAAATATACATTTACATTAGGATCTTTGATAGGTGTAAGTAATGCTGGAAGTACAGCTACTGGAAGTTATTATTATGAAACTGTAATTACATTAAAAGCAACAGTAAATACAGGTTATACATGGAGCAAATGGGAAAGCAGTAATACAAGTATGCAAGCTAATATAACTGGACAATCAGGAAGCTTTACAATGCCAGCAGGAAATATTACAATGACACCAAAGGTTACTGCAAATACATATACAGTAAACTATAATGGAAATGGAGCAACAGGAGGAACGACTGCAAGTTCAACACATACATATGACAAAGCACAAAACTTAACATTAAATGGTTATGTAAGACAGTACACAGTAACATTTAATGGAAATTATGAAGGAAGCACAAGCCAAACAGCAAAATCAACATATGCATTTAAAGATTGGAATTTAAAAAATGATGGAACAGGAAATGCATATACAAATGGACAAAGTGTAACAAACTTAACAAGTACTAACAATGGAACTGTGACATTATATGCTATGTGGGATAATACTGTAAGCAGTGCTAAAGTAACATTACCAACACTTACAAGAGCAAATTATGTATTTGAAGGTTGGTATAAAGAACAAGCAACTACAACACTTGTTGGAACAGCTGGAAATACATACACTCCAAGTGGAAATATAACATTATATGCAAAATGGTCTTTAGCAAATTATAGTGTAACAACTAAAAATGGTTCATATTACTTTAAAACTCTTGCAGAAGCTGTAGCAAAGGCAGATAGTGATGGATCAACAATAACAATATTACAAACAAATACAGATATATCTACTGTAATAATTGATAAAAATGTAACAATAAATACTAATGGAAAAACAGTTACAAGAAATGCAACAATTACCGTAAATAATGAAAAAACAGTAACAATTAATGGTACAGGAGGATTTACAACATCTGCTACTAATACATTTACACTAAATGGAGGAAACTTAACAGTAAATGATGGAACAATTTATTCAAGTGGAGCTGTAGCAATAGGGCAAACAGGAGCTGGAACAATTAATATATTAGGAGGAACAATAAAAGGTAAAACAGCAGCAATTAGTAGTTTGCAAGCTGCAACTGTAAATATAGGAAATAACAGTAACTCTATAGTAAGTGCTGAAGCTCCTGTAATAGAGGCAACAGCAGGCTATGGTATAAATTTAACAGGAACAAGTTCAAAACTTAACTTTAATTGCGGAGTTATAAAAGGTACATCAAAGACTACATATAATGGAATAGATGTTGCATTTAATGTAGCAGGGTCAAAAACATATAGAAGCGGTTATGGAGCAAAAACAACTTTAGCAAATTCAGTTTATAGTACAATATTAGTAAAGGCAACAATTGCAGTAAATCCAACGCAAGTATATTTAAATACTACAACAAATAAAACAAAAGTTTTAACAATAACAGGAGCTTCTTTAGGAACATTAAGCTATTCAACTAATGATGCAAATATTGCAACAATAAGTAATGGAACAATAACTGCATTAAAACAAGGTGAATGTACAATAACAGTAAAAGAAGCAAATGCAGGATTAACAGCAACATGTAAAGTAATAGTAGATGATATACTTCCTGTTTGGACAATAGAAGTTGAGTCTGTAGAATAAAATAAAAAATCAGAATTTAAGATTATAATTAAATTCTGATTTTTTTATTTTTTATACAAAAAAGTCGAAAAAAGCTTACGCAAATAAGAAATTTGCGGATTATGTCAAAAATTACGTAATAAAAATGTAAACAAAACTTAATATATGACATCAAAACACGGCAAATAAGCATCCCTAGTATGATAAAAGGCGGTTTTAAATACAATAAAATACCTATATTGATTTTAATAAATTAAGAACTTAAAATATATGTAGAAAATACTATTTTTAAATGTTGCGAAGGGAAGGTATTTATAATGCTAAGCAAATTAAAAAATTTAAAATTAAGCAAAATTACAATTATTAGTATAGCTATATTGATAAGCCTAGCCTTATGTTTTGGCTTTTTTTATGCAGCACTTATAAACCAAGAAAAACAAAAAATGGAAGTAAGTGTATTAGAAATAAGTCCATATACGGAAGAAGTATCAATTTCTGGAAAAGAAATTACACAAAACTATGCAGTTACAACAATTAATGGCAAGAAGTATATTAATAATTTAAACACAGTAAAATTATTGTTAAAAGGAACCGACGAAAACTATAGTGGGAATAGCTTAACTGCTAGCAATATAGTTGTTAAAAACAAAAACACTTGGAAGTGCACAAAATATAACAAATGGTGTTCAATATGAATTAACATTAGCAGGAATACCTGGAAATGGTGTGTTAACTGTTGAAGTTGATGCTAATACCTTAACAGATAAATCACAAAATAAAAATATATTAACAAAATTTGATTCTAAAATAGAGGTTGACAATACTGCACCTACAATAGCTGCAAGTGATATAACATATGGCGATACATTACAAATTACATTATCAGACAGTAGTTCATTAGTTAATAAGTGGGCTATTACATCAAGTAATGTTTTACCAACAACAGGATGGAACGAGATTACTCAAACTCAAAAACAAACTGTAACAAAAACAGGATTAACAGTTGGAACATATTATATTTGGGCAAAAGATTCAGTAGAAAATGTTAGCTCAAAAAGTATTAAAGTTACAGGCAAATCAATAGATAATAGTTCAATTAGCGTAGCATTAAATCCAACAACTTATACATATGATGGAACAGAAAAAAAACCAGGTATTACTGTAAAAGATGGGACAAATACATTAACAGTTGGAACAGATTATTCATTTGTATATTCAAATAATATTAATGCAGGAACAGGAAAAGTAACAATAACAGGAAAGGGAAATTATACAGGAACTAAGATTGTAAATTTTACAATAAATAAAAGAACATTGACAGTAAAAGCAGAAGCAAAATCAAAAACATATGGGGCAGGAGATCCAGGATTAACATATACATATAGTAATCAAGTAAGTGGACAAACACCAAAATTTAGTGGAGCATTATCAAGAGCTGAAGGGGAAAATGTAGGAACATATGCAATAAATAAAAATACATTAGTTTTGGTAGATAATTCACCATTTTTGGCAAATAATTATACATTATCTTATGTGGGGGCAAACTTAACAATAACTGCAAAGAATGCAAGCACATTTACTGCAACATTAAATCCAACAAGTTACACATATGATGGAACAGAAAAGAAACCAAGTGTTACTGTAAAAGATGGAGAAAATTTATTAGCAGTAGGAACAGATTATTCATTCGTATATTCAGATAATATAAATGCAGGAACAGGAAAAGCAACAATAACAGGAAAGGGAAATTATACAGGAACAAAAGTATTAAATTTTACAATAAATAAAAGAGCAATAACAGTAAAAGCAGCAGATGGAACTAAAACATATGATGGAGCAGCGCTAACAAATGCAGCAGTAACATTAACAGAAGGAACATTAGTAAGTGGACAGAGCTTAACAGCAACAGCAACAGGAAGTATAACAAATGTAGGAAGTACAGCAAATACAGTAAGTAGTGCAGTAGTAAAAAGTGGAACAACAGATGTAAGTGGAAATTATACAATAACAAAAACAAATGGAACATTAACAGTAAATAAAAGAACATTAACAGTAAAAGCAGAAGCAAAATCAAAAACATATGGAGCAGGAGATCCGGAAT
>OHME01000939.1_pt1 | contig 11666 bp, 7 predicted proteins | sample 1569201 | NCBI WGS metagenome assembly OHME01 (sample SAMEA3879587, study PRJEB24766) | human gut metagenome | biome: human-associated habitat; feature: feces | place: USA | collected 1985/1987
TGTGCCATCTTAATCTGAATTTCCTGTGCACTTACAAGATACTTAGATGTTACACCGAAACGTCCTGACGCAACCTGCTTGATTGCTGAACATCTGTTTAATCCGTCAGGTCCTACAGTAAGTCTGTCCTCATCTTCACCGCCCTCGCCTGAATTTGACTTGCCGTGAAGCATATTCATTGCAATTGCCATTGTCTCATGTGCTTCTTTTGAAATAGAACCGTAAGACATAGCACCTGTCTTAAATCTTCTTACAATCGAATCAACACTTTCAACTTCATCAATATTAATTCCTTTCTTAGGAAATCTGATGTCCATAAGTCCACGAAGATTCATGGCACCTGTATCTTTATTTACAAGCTTTGTATATTCCTTGAAAATCTTATAATCACCTGTTCTTGTTGCAAGCTGTAAAAGGTGAATTGTCTGCGGATTGTAAAGATGCTCTTCTTTTCCGCTTCTTAACTTATGTGCACCATTGCTGTCAAGTGTTGTATCAGTAGGAAGTCCCAATGGGTCAAATGCCTTAGAATGAAGTGTTTCAACATCCTCCTGGATATCTTTAAGGCTTATACCTTCAATTCTGCTCACTGTACCCTTGAAATATTTATTAATAACATCTGAATCAATACCTATTGCCTCAAAAATCTTAGCGCCCTGATATGACTGTATTGTTGAAATACCCATCTTTGCAGCAATTTTAACAATTCCGCCAAGTATCGCATTGTTATAATCATCTACAGCAGCATAATAATCTTTATCAAGCATATTAAGGTCTATTAATTCCTGAATGCTCTCCTGTGCAAGATATGGATTAATTGCTGATGCACCATATCCTAACAGTGTTGCAAAATGATGGACATCTCTTGGCTCACCGCTCTCAAGAATAACAGCCATTGCAGTTCTTTTCTTTGTCTGTACAAGGTACTGCTGAAGTGCAGATACAGCAAGAAGCGAAGGAATTGCAACATGATTTTCGTCAACACCGCGGTCAGAAAGAATTATAATATTTGCACCCTCTCTGTGTGCTCTGTCAACCTCTACAAAGAGATGGTCAATTGCTTTTTCAAGAGATGTATTCTTATAATAAATAATAGGAATTGTCTCTACCTTAAATCCGTCAACCTTCATATTTTTAATCTTCAAAAGGTCTGTATTTGTAAGGATTGGGTCATTAATCTTTAACTGTTTACAGTTTTCTGCTTTTTCTTCAAGGACATTTCCATCTGTTCCGAGATAAACAGTTGTTGATGTTACGACTTTTTCACGGATTGAATCTATAGGCGGATTTGTTACCTGTGCAAAAAGCTGTTTAAAATAATTAAATAATGGCTGATGTTTATTTGAAAGCACTGCAAGCGGTGTATCAATACCCATCGCACCAATTGACTCTGAACCGTTAAGTGCCATAGGAAGAATAGATGTCTTCAAATCTTCATATGTATATCCGAATGCTTTCTGGAGTCTTGCTCTCTCTTCCTTTGTATGCATTGGCACTTTCTGATTTGGAATCTTTAAATCATGAAGCTGTACAAGGTTGTTATCAAGCCATTCGCCATAAGGCTGCTTTGTTGCATATTTTTCTTTTAACTCATCATCATCTATAAGTTCGCCCTTTACTGTATCAACAAGAAGCATTTTACCAGGTCTTAATCTGTCCTTCACCTTGATTCTGCTCTCAGCAATCGGAAGGACTCCGACTTCTGAAGAAAGAATAAGATAACCGTCATTAGTTACATAATAGCGGGAAGGACGAAGTCCATTACGGTCAAGAACCGCACCCATTATATCACCATCAGAGAAAAGAATTGATGCAGGTCCATCCCATGGTTCCATCATAGTTGCATAATACTGATAAAAATCTTTCTTTTCCTGTGCCATTGCTTTGTTATTGCTCCATGGTTCAGGAATTGTAATCATTACAGCAAGAGGAAGCGGCATGCCATTCATAACAAGGAATTCCAGTGTGTTATCAAGCATAGCTGAATCCGAACCATTGGTATTTACAACAGGTGTAATCTTTGCCATCTCTGATTCAAGATATTCCGAATACATTGTCTCTTCTCTTGAAAGCATTCTGTCGGCATTACCCTTAATTGTATTAATTTCACCATTATGAACAATAAATCTGTTAGGATGAGCACGTTCCCAGCTAGGATTTGTATTAGTAGAGAATCTTGAATGGACAATTGCGATTGCTGATTCATAATCTGCATCCTCCAAATCACCAAAGAACTGACGGAGCTGTCCTACAAGGAACATACCCTTGTATACAATAGTTCTGCTTGAAAGTGAAACTACATATGTATCTTCATTAGTCTGTTCAAAAACACGTCTTGCGACATACAGTTTTCTGTCAAAATCTATTCCCTTAGCCACATCTGCCGGTTTCTTCACAAAAGCCTGCATAATGTAAGGCATACAATCCACTGCTTTCTTACCAAGTACCTGGGGATAAGTAGGCACTTCTCTCCAGCCTAAGAATTCAAGACCTTCTTTCTCAACAATGATTTCAAACATTTTTTTAGCCTGATTTCTTGCAAGCTCGTTTTGAGGGAAGAAGAACATACCTACAGCATAATCTCTCTCCGCAAGAAGCTTGATTCCGAGATCTCTCTGGGCTACTTTTTTGAAAAACTTGTGTGAAATCTGGAGCAAAATACCTACGCCGTCACCTGTTTTTCCTTCGGCGTCTTTACCTGCTCTGTGCTCAAGGGTTTCTACTATAGTAAGAGCATTTGCAACCGTATCGTGAGTTTTGATACCGTTAATGTTTACAACCGCACCTATACCGCAGTTGTCGTGCTCAAACTGAGGAGAGTAAAGTCCCTTAAAGTCTTGTCTGTTTGAGATTTGTTCCAATTTAATTCACCCTTTCCCGCTCAATTCTTCAACATTTGTTCTACACAGCATACTATATAATATAGTATAGTAAATGGATTGAGCTGTTAAATACATTTTATATTTTTGCTAAAACATATTAATTATATGTAAAATGTATGCTTTGAAATATTCTGTCGCAAAACAGCACATTTGCAATAACTTTATTATATAGCCTGTTACTATAGTTGTCAATAGAAAAATGCAACTTTTTTATAACAAACTTTCATATTTTGCAAGAAACCCGACAAAAAATCAATAAACTAATGTTTAAAAGTAAAATAAGTGCAGGAAAATTACTTAAACTTGCAAAAGCTGAAATATTTTTTGAAAAAATTTTAAAAAAGCTATTGACAAATAACGCAAAAGGGTTTATACTACAGTCAATGACAAACAGCAAGGGCGCTGTGAGCCGAAAGGTTCGCAGTGCCTTTTTGTTTTCTAAAAAAATGATTTCATTAAAAACGGATAGGAGAGATTAAAATGGCAAAAGTTCCTGAATTATTTGGCAGTATGGTATTTAACGATCAAATGATGCTTGAGCGTCTTCCTAAGGCTACTTACAAGGCACTTAAGAAAACAATCCAGAATGGTGAGCCTCTCGACGAGAGCGTAGCTAATGTAGTTGCAAGCGCAATGAAAGATTGGGCTATCGAAAAGGGCTGCACACACTATACACACTGGTTCCAGCCAATGACAGGTATCACAGCAGAAAAGCATGACAGCTTTATCACACCGAACGGTGACGGTCAGGTTATCATGGAGTTTTCAGGTAAAGAGCTTGTAAAGGGCGAGCCTGATGCATCTTCTTTCCCAAGCGGCGGTATTCGTGCTACTTTTGAGGCAAGAGGTTATACAACTTGGGACCCGACTTCATATGCTTTTGCTAAGGACGGTACACTTTACATTCCTACAGCATTCTGTTCATACACAGGTGAGGTCCTCGATAAGAAAACACCTCTTCTTCGTTCAATGGAGAGAATCAGCACAGAGGCTTGCAAAGTTCTTAATCTTCTCGGCAAAACAGATGTTACGAGAGTTACAACAACAGTAGGTCCTGAGCAGGAATACTTCCTTATAGATAAAGATGTTTATGACCAGAGAAAAGACCTTATCTACACAGGCAGAACACTCTTTGGTGCAAAAGCTCCTAAAGGACAGGAACTTGACGACCATTACTTCGGCGCAATCAAGACAAGAGTTGCCTCTTTCATGGCAGACCTTGACAACGAGCTTTGGAAACTCGGTATCCTCGCTAAGACAAAGCACAACGAGGTTGCTCCTTCGCAGCACGAGCTTGCTCCTATTTTTACAACTACAAATATCGCAACCGACCACAACGAACTTACAATGGAAGTTATGAAGAAGATTGCTGAAAAGCATGGTCTTGTTTGCCTCCTTCACGAAAAGCCTTTTGCAGGTGTAAACGGTTCAGGTAAGCACAACAACTGGTCAATTTCTACAAATACAGGCGAAAACCTCCTCGATCCGGGCAAAACTCCTGAAACAAATATTCAGTTCCAGCTTTTCCTCGCAGCTATCGTAAAGGCTGTTCACGAGTATCAGGATCTTTTAAGAATCTCTGTTGCATCGGCAGGTAACGACCATCGTCTTGGAGCTAACGAAGCACCGCCTGCAATCATTTCAATGTATCTCGGTGATGACCTCGGCGCATTGGTTGAATCAATCATCAATGGTACAGAGTATATAAGCAAGGGCAAGGTTAAGATGTCAACAGGTGTTGATGTTCTTCCTGACTTTAAGAAAGATACATCAGACCGTAACAGAACATCACCGTTTGCTTTCACAGGTAACAAGTTTGAGTTCAGAGCACTCGGTTCGGCTCTCAACATTGCTTGTCCTAACATAATGCTTAACACAATGGTTGCCGAGGAACTTTCAGAGTTCTATGATGAGTTGAAAGACGCATCCGATCTTGACGCAGCGGTTAAGGCTCTTATTAAAAAGACATTTACAGAGCATCAGGCAATTATCTTCAACGGCAACAACTATGCACCTGAATGGGTTGAAGAGGCAGAGAAGAGAGGTCTTCTTAACCTTAAATCACTTCCTGATGCAGTTGAGCATTACATTGATCAGAAGAATATTGACCTCTTTACAAAGAACAAGATTTATTCTGTAGATGAAATTCATGCAAGATATGAGATTGAGCTTGAAAACTATGCTAAGATTATCAATATCGAAGCACTTACAATGATTGATATGGCTAAAAAAGATATGATTCCTGCCGTTACTTCATATGTAAGAGAGCTTACAGATACAGCACTTGCTAAGAAAGCTCTTTCAGACGCAATCCCAACATCAGTTGAGGAAGACCTCATTACAAGTCTTTCAAACAAACTTGTTTGCTTCAGCAAAAAGACAGCAGAGCTTGAGAACGCTGTTATCGGCGCAAGCGAATATGAGGGCGATGTTCTTGCTTATGCTAAGTATTACAGAGAGAGCGTATTCTCGGTAATGACTGAACTTCGTGCAATCGGCGACGCTATGGAAACAGAAACAGCCGCTGATTACTGGCCATATCCTTCATACGGCGAAATGCTTTACGGTGTATGATCGATTGACTGATTTTTAAATTTTAAATTTGGTGACACAATGGCGTGTAACGAACAGACAAAAACTGTTTGGTACACGCCATTTTTGCTATTTAAAAAAAGGGGAGATCTATATGGCAGAAATGATTTTTGGCAGTACAGGCGTATGGTATATGATAGGCGCCTTGCTCGTATTCTTTATGCAATGTGGTTTTGCGATGGTAGAAACCGGTTTTACAAGAGCGAAAAACGCCGGTAATATCATTATGAAAAACCTGATGGACTTCTGTATCGGTACAGTAGTGTTCAGTTTGCTTGGTTTTGGACTTATGATGTCGGAAAACTATATTGCAGGTTTCATCGGCGTTCCTAATCTTACAATGTTTACAGATTGGGCAAGCTTTGATTGGAACTCATTTGTATTCCAGCTTGTATTCTGTGCTACAGCCGCAACAATTGTTTCCGGTTCTATGGCAGAGCGTACAAAGTTCTCTGCATACTGTGTTTACAGTGCAGTAATTTCATTGGTTGTTTATCCTATCGAGGCAGGTTGGGTATGGAACGGCCAGGGTTGGCTTGCACAGCTCGGTTGTATTGACTTTGCAGGTTCAATCGTAATTCATATGGTTGGCGGTATCTCTGCTCTTGTAGGTGCAATCATCCTCGGACCTCGTATCGGTAAGTATGGCAAAAACGGTAAGGTAAACGCTATCCCGGGTCACAGCATCACACTTGGTGCTTTAGGTGTATTCATTCTTTGGTTTGCTTGGTACGGCTTTAACGGTGCTGCTGCAGAAGACGGTTCAAGACTCGGTCAGATCCTTCTTACAACAACAATCGCTCCGGCTGTTGCTACAGTAACATGTATGCTCTTTACTTGGATTAAGAACGGTAAGCCTGATGTTTCAATGTGTCTTAACGCTTCACTTGCAGGTCTTGTTGCAGTAACAGCAGGTTGTGCAGATGTTGATGCTATCGGTTCTGCAATCATCGGTATTGTTTCAGGTATCCTCGTAGTAGTTGCAGTAGAATTTGTTGATATTAAACTCAAGATAGATGACCCGGTTGGTGCATTCTCAGTACATGGCGTAAACGGTATGTGGGGCGGCCTTGCAGTAGGTCTTTTTGCAACAGGCAACGGTCAGGACGGTATCACAGGTCTTTTCTACGGCGGCGGTTTTGCACAGCTCGGTAAGCAGGCTCTCGGTATCCTTTGTGTAGCCGCTTGGACAGTTGTTTGTATGATCATCGTATTTACAATCATCAAAAAGACAATCGGTCTTCGTGTAACTAAGGAAGAAGAAATGAAGGGTCTTGATATTTGCGAGCACGGTCTTGTAAGCGCATATGCAGACTTTATGCCAATCGGTGTTGGTACAGCTTCACTTGACGAAACATTTGATGTTGAGGGCAATGTTCCTGTAACTAAGGCAGTTCCTGTTCAGCTTGCAGGCAAGTATGATATGGCTACCGACGGTACAAAGATTACTAAGATTGATATTCTCCTTAAGCAGTCAAAACTTGAGGCACTCAAGGAAGAAATGGATAAACTCGGTATTACAGGTATGACAGTATCACAGGTACTCGGTTGCGGCGCTCAAAAGGGTAAGGCAGAGTATTACCGTGGTGTTGCTATTGAAAGTAATCTCCTTCCTAAGATGAAGGTAGAAATCGTAGTTTGCAAAGTTCCTGTAAAGGCTGTTGTAGATGCCGCTGTAAAGGCACTCTATACAGGTCATATCGGCGACGGCAAGATCTTCATTTATGATGTTGAAGATGTTGTAAAAGTAAGAACCGGTGAAACAGGTTACGATGCAATGCAGGATATTGAGTAATCCTATTAAAATTACCTATCCTTTTTAATTCACATAAACCGAGAGGGTCGACACGAGAAATTGTGTCGGCCCTTTTGGCATAACGCACATCAAAACAGCACCGCTTTTTTGAGTTGTCCCCAAAAAGTCAGACTAAGAATCTAACGGTTTGGAGGTCACATCACTTTGTCGGTGCTGTAGTTTTATGTTTATAGATTTATAATATATCTCCGCCGATGGATTTTGAAAAGGCTTTATAAATGTCTTTTGCATTGTTTTCGCATAATATCCATAGCTTAATATAAGCAGAAATCGGAGTGACAGTAGGGAGTACCTGAATGCCTAATTTTGAATAAAGTTCTTTGCTTTCGTAAAAAAATCCTGTCTCACTGCCTGTTAAAAATACAGGAATGTTAAATTGTTTGGCTGTATTGCAGAATTTCTCCAAATCTTTGCTTGCGGTATTTACAGTTCCCGAATGATAGCTTTCCGTCAATACGGCTTTAATATTTTTGTTAAGCTGCGGATAAGCCATTCCCACATACGGTGTAATTTTAAGTACAGGGGAAGTTGATTTGAAAACAGGCATATTCTCAAATTTTATTTCATCTCGCTTTTCTGTATAATTGATATTCTTAATAAAATTGCCGTTAATGATTTCACCGTAGTAAATATTATTAACGCTTTCGATTTTATCCGAATAAGCAAGGTGTTTTTGCAGGCGAGAGGCACGGTGAATGTTTGCATGCTCGCCGTTATTTTTGTATGCGACAAATACACCTTTATTATTGCCTGATTTAATGAAATCCACGGCAGCGGAAAAATTCTCGAGTCCGTTTGATTTTTCGCTCTCGAGCGGATAATTTGCAGACACAAGCACAATAGGAGTATTACACAAGCCGAACATATAAGAAAGCACAGCGGAAGTGTATTGCAGTGTATCTGTACCATGGGTAACAATGATGCCGTCATAATTATTTATATTTTCTTTGACGGAATTATAAAGTAAATTAAAATACTCGCCGTTTAAGTTTTCGCTAAGTACCGTGTAAGGAGAGATCGCATCGAATTCAGCATAACCTCCGTTTTGTTTGTACATTTCGATTAACTTGTAACGGGTGCTTGAATCGGGAGAAATTACACCGTCATTGTAGCAGCTGCCTATAGTTCCGCCTGTAAAAACAACTAAAATTTTCATACAGCACCTCCAATTATTTCTTTTTATATTGTACCATATTTATTCGGAAAAATCAGTCTTTGCTGAAAACAGACTTTTACTTAGCTTTCTTTCCTGTGAAGAGTAAATTCCCGATTTGCCCGACGCTATAAAACTTATCAGACTTGCAAATACAAAATAAGGCGCGGCTTCGGCGCCGAAAAGCTCAATACCGAGCATAATTGTGGTAATCGGTGTGTTTGCGGCAGAACCGAACACGCAGATTAAGCCAATTGCCGCAAGAAAACTCGGTTCAATGCCGAATAAATTTGCATACCAGCCGCCGAATGACGCCCCTATGTCAAACAAAGGAGTTACTTCACCGCCTTGAAATCCTGCTCCGAGTGTGAGCGCTGTCAAAATGAATTTTACGGGCATATCGTACCAATTTGCATTGCCCTCGAATGCGGTTGTTTGCTGCCAAGTGCTAAGTCCTTCATATTTGTTGAGATTTAATAAAATGATTAGCAATGTGACAACAACAGAGCCTGCCATTGCAGAGAGAACGGTATTTTTAAAAATTTTTGCGTATAATAATTTTAAATATTTGACCGCAAGAGCAAATAATTTTCCGAGAAGTCCGAAAAATACAGATGCGGAAACAAATATCAATATAAGTTTAAAATCAAAGTTAGGAACGCTTGCAATAGTATGTACTTCGTGTGTTGCGCCGAGCAAAAGCGTAACAGCATTTGCCAGATAAGATGATAAAAAGCATGGAATAACAGCGCTTGCGGAAAGCTGACCTATGCAGCAAACTTCCATACCGAAGAATGCACCTGCAAGCGGAGTGCCGAATACGGAGCCGAATGCCGAACTTAATCCGCTTAAAATGATAGTTTTTCTGTCCTCTTTTTTAAATCCGAACTTGTCGGCAACATTGCTTGTAAGAGCGCCGCCGATTTGAACGGCAGTGCCCTCTCTGCCTGCTGAGCCGCCCGAAAAGTGTGTCAGCAGTGTAAAGAAGAATGTAAGAACTGCAAGCCTTTTAGGTACTTTTATACCATCGTTTGCACTCTGAATTATAAGATTGTTGCCTTTTGAGGACTCACCGCCGTATTTCTTATATACAAAAGCGGTAAGCATACCCGAAAGTGGCAAGAACCATATGCAATAAGGGAAATACTCCCTGAATATGGACGATAATCCGAGCATTTTTAAAAACACGAAAGAAATTACGCCCATAACAACGGCACAGCAAAGAGATGCCGTCAATACCTTGAAATCAACAAACTTTCTTTTCATAATTCACCTCAAAATTTTGTAATAAAAAATGGCATAAAAAAAGCCAATGCCCCTGTATAAAACAGAAGTCATCAGCAAAAGCGGTTTCGGAAAAATCCGTGGGAGAACCTCATTCCCATACATATATTATGCATTTATGGATATAGTATATACTGTACCGACAAAAAATGCAAGAGCAAAAAATAAATTTAAAAAATTTCAAAATAGGTGTTGACAAATAGGGGAAGATGTTGTATTATAATTATGCGAAAGGTTAGTGACAACTAACTTAAAGCAAGAATCTTTCCATTATTGTAATTGTGCCTCTATAATTACAGAAATAAATGTAAATCAACGCCTGTAAGGGCGTTAATTATGAAATAATAGTTAGTTAAAGCTAACTAAAAGGAGCATTATGTCTGAAGAAATTTTAGTCCGCCACTGCTCACCGACATTGGCGAATATAAAAACAGGAAATTTGGTTAATTGCCGAATTGACAGCGTATATAGGCTGAAAAAAGATATTATCTCCCTAAACTCTGTTCTCAACGCAAAAGGTGTGTCAATCCGTGTACTGTACTGTTCGCCCGAAAGAGCGTTGATTTATGTTTATCGTCCGGAAAAATTAAACGCAGATATGCAAAACGGCAAAAACAAAAAGTTTTTAAATTCAATAGGGTATAGAGGAACTACCAATGATGAGCTTATAAACGAGCTTTCTGCAAGAGTTTATTCTTGCGGCGGATTTCCTCACGAGATAGGATTGTTTTTAGGCTATCCGATTGACGATGTAATAAGTTTTATTGAAAATAAAGGAAAAAACTTTAAATGCTGCGGATGTTGGAAAGTATATCACAATGAAGATAATGCTAAAAAGACATTTGAAAAGTACAAAAAATGTACTAATATATACTGCAAAAAATATTTGCAGGGTTCGTCGCTTAAACGACTTACCGTATAAATTTACAAAGGAGTAATTAATTTATGAGTAAAATAGCAGTAGTGTTCTGGAGTGGAACAGGCAACACAGAGGCAATGGCTGACGCTGTTGCAGAGGGCGCAAAAAGCGCAGGCGCAGAGGTTTCTGTATTTAATGTAACAGATTTTTCTGCAGATAAAGTAGACGAATTTGACGCAATTGCATTCGGTTGCCCGGCAATGGGTGCCGAAACACTCGAGGACAGCGAGTTTGAGCCTGTTTTCAATGAATGTGAACCAAAGCTCAACGGTAAGAAAATTGCCCTCTTCGGCTCATACGGCTGGGGTGACGGCGAATGGATGAGAAACTGGGAGGACACCTGTAAGGGTGACGGTGCAAACCTTGTTTGCGAAAGCGTTATCTGTAACGATGCTCCCGATGACGACGCCCTTGAGGCTTGCAAAAAGCTTGGCGCATCACTTGCTTAACTTAGGCTGTAAGTATTCAATTAGTTAATACCAATTTCATAATTTCATAGAAACGCCTGTTTACGCTTGTAAGCAGGTGTTTTTATTTGTTCATCATTAATATTTTATATTCTGTTTGCGAATTATGAATAAGACTTAAAAAAATCCTGTAAAAATTCCCTTTGTTTATTCTAAAAAAACTTGATTTTAAAGCCTTGTTGTATTAAAATAAGCAGTGGATACATATAGAAAAGGAAGTAATTGGTATGCTTACATTAGACAAAATCTATCACGCATCATATGTTTTGAAGGATGTTATCAGACAGACTAATATTGTTCAGGCAAGGGGTATTTGTGATGATTGTGATGTTTATCTCAAACCCGAAAATCTTCAGATTACAGGTTCATTCAAGGTAAGAGGTTCAGGTTACAAGATTTCTCAGCTTACCGAAGAAGAAAAGGCAAGAGGTGTTATTGCCTGTTCTGCAGGCAACCACGCTCAGGGTGTTGCACTTGCTGCTACAAAGTACGGTATCAAGTCGCTTATCTGTCTGCCTGACGGTGCACCTATTTCAAAGGTTGAGGCTACTAA
>OHME01000941.1_pt1 | contig 11648 bp, 17 predicted proteins | sample 1569201 | NCBI WGS metagenome assembly OHME01 (sample SAMEA3879587, study PRJEB24766) | human gut metagenome | biome: human-associated habitat; feature: feces | place: USA | collected 1985/1987
GGACGATGCGGTCGTAGCGGCCGCTGCCCTGCACCTTCTGAACCTCCACCACGCACTGGCCCTCCTCCGCCACCGTCCCGGCATAGACGGGACTGCCGGGGTGCTTGGCCACGGGCATAGACTCGCCGGTGAGGGAGGACTGGTTCACCATGGCCTCTCCCTCCACCACTCGGCCGTCCAGCGGGATCATGCCGCCGGTGCGGATCACGATACGGTCCCCCGGCTTCACGTCGGTGATCTTCGTCAGCACCTCGGTGCCGTTTGCCTGCAGCCAGACGCTGTCCACCCGCAGGCTCATGGCGGAGGCAAGGTCGGCAACAGACTTCTTGTGGGTCCACTCCTCCAGAATTTCGCCCAGCCGCAGCATGAACATGACGGAGCCGGCGGTGGAGAAGTCGCCCCGAACCATAGAGACGGTGACGGCGGTGGCGTCCAGCACCGCCACGGAGAGCTTGCCGTGCCACAGGGCCGTCAGCCCCTCCCGGATGTACTTCACGGAGTGGTACAGGGCCATGGCCGTGGTGATGGGGGCGGGGAGGAACAGCTTGGAGAAGATACGGCGCATCACCGTCATGGCCAGCTTGTCCTCGAACTCCCGGTTCAGAGCACGGGAGGTGTGCTCCGGCACCAGCTCCATGGCCTCCGCCTTGGCGAAGGAGAAACGTGCCAGCGCACGGAGTATGCTTCCACGCTCCGCCTCATAGAGCACCACGGCGTCCTGCGTCCGGTCGTAGACTTTGACGGAGCGCACGCCGTCCACCGCCAGCAGATAGTACTCCAGCACATCCGCTTGGGATAAGCTCATCCGCCCGCAGCACAGGTGTACCCGCAGCCGTCCGGTCGTTTCATGTAGGATCTTGCATTTCATGGCTCACTCCGCCTTAGCATCCTCCGCGGAAGCGTCCTCCACCACAGCGGCAGCCTCCGCCTCTGCGCGGCATTCGTTGATTGCCTTCGCATCGGCATAAACATCCTCCGCACCCTCACGCACCGCCGTGACCGTTTTCATCACGCCCTCCTTGGCACGCAGTGCGGCGGCAGTGGTGTGGGCGTAGACCTTCTTGGCATCCTTGCTGCCCAGCAGCTTAATGCCTGCCGTTCCGAACAGCACGCCTGCTGCAAATAAACCAAGTTTTTTCATAATGATTGTCCTCCTATATAAAATATATATGTCAAACCGATGGCCGCGATGGCGGCATCGGAATGATCTTACTGTTTCTTCTTCCCAAAATGGAAAAAGCCTTTCTTCTCGTAGACTGCGGTGCTGATCTCTCCCGCCGTGTAACCGGTGGCATCGATGGCGGCGCGGATGGCGTTTTCGTCCAGCGGCTCTTGAGAGAGGATCACCGTCTCCCCCTTGGAATGGGAGGAGGAAACCTTCTCCACCGAGAATGCGGCGCGAATGGCGTCGTTGATGTGCGCCTCGCACATGGAGCAGACCATACCGGAAACTTTAACTGTTGTTTGGATCATTTTAGAACCTCCCGTTCTGGAAATCTTTCATGCGCCGTTTTTCGGAACGCCTTTGTAAGATAGCTTTCTTTCATAGATTTTCCTCCCGCTTATAGTTTCTTTTTATATCCGCAGTCGCAGTATGGCCCGCCGAATGAACGCACCGATCATGGCACAGTTGACGAGGTTCATCTTGAACCGGTCGCCGTTTTCAAATTTGGGCAGCCCGGAGATGATCTCCCTATATTTCGGCTTTGCTTTTTTCGTGATCGCTTGTGCCGCATCGGCATCATAGCCGAACACCGCCGTCAACTGCTTTTGGAATGAGCCTGCAAACAACGCCCACATTCCCATTGGCATACCCATGTATTTCATTGCACTGCCTCCTTACATTCTCCGCATTTTGCCTTCTCCCGCAGCAACACCAGCCCCAATACCAAAACCAGCAGGTGTCCGGCGGATTCCGTGCCGTGATCGATCTGATCCAGCGGCCACGGCAGAAGCGTGAAGAGATTTCCCACAATCCCCGTAAAAACGATGGGGTTGCAGAAGGATGCCAATATCCGCTGTGCTGTGTTTTTCAGCGGGAGCATCCTTTTCCAGATCATAACGAGCATCACGACGGAAAGAAGTACATCACACAGGATATATGCTGCCAGCAGCGGCGCGGCGTTGCAGTAAAACACCTTGTTGGCAATTTCAGCTGCCGCCTGCATATCGCCGTATTTCTCAAAGGTAAACTTGAAGATCAGCGCCACATTCATGAACATAGCATGAACATAGCCCCAGCAGACCGTGCCGGTGAGATAGGCGATTTGAAACAGCTTGACCCATTTCTGCTGCTTCGGTTGGGTGAGGCGTTGCTTCAAAAGCTTCCACATCTGGTGAAAACCGATGTAATAGAGTGCCGTTCCGAGAACACCGCAGATGATGCTGACCACCATGCGCCATGTTGCCATATCAAGATAGGCGACCTTGACCATCAGCCCAATGGATTCTGTGCTTTGGCTTTTCCCGGTCGCCGCAAACAAAAAGTCGCCGATCACATATAAAAGGCACCCAATCATACCTGCGATGAGTGCTCGTTTTTCTTTGCTCATTTTCATTGCTTGCCTCCAAATCCGATCTTCACGATCTGCATTTTCATCATGCCGTCACCGACCCTTGCATGAAAAAACAAAACAGCGGGAGCATTCCGATTTCCCAATGTCTTAAACTTCATTGTCTCCCCTTTCCTCAGTGAATAAAAGCCGTCATAAGGACCGCCAGCACCGCTGCTATACCTGCCATACCCACCGTGCCGAAAAGCCACTTTTTCTGCTTGTCTTTTGCAGTAATGTAGGGCTTCAGATCTTCTGTTCCGGGAATCGTCCATGCGTTCGTGTGCCCCACCCAGTAGCCATCGATCAAAAAGCGGTCAATGAGATTCATAACGGACAAGATGACAAGCAGCTGCCAGAAGCCCGCCGCAAAGCCTTTCGCACCGTTTATCCCATAGACACAGACCAGCACATAACCAATATAGCCGGGAATGCAAACAGCTTTGAAAAGTTGAGAATTGCGCTTGATTTTCTCGTGTGTCGTAAGTCCCAGCTTCACGCACCGCTGCTGCACTGCCGGGCTGTAGAGATGCACCATCCCAACAGCCCCCTTGCGGATGCCCACAGCACAGACAAGAGCCAGCAAAGCCCCCAACCCAAGACCTTCCAGAATCACCTGTAAAAGCATTACTTATTCCTCCTGTATCCGTTTTCATCCCAGTATTCGGGAAGTTCCTTTACGTATGGATCCTTATCGCCGCAGATGGTATAGTCGCATCGGCAGCCGTCCACGCCGTAAATTCATAATAGATGGGCTTGCTGTTTTCGTAAGGTGCAACATCCATCTCGTAATATGCCTTGTGGTCAGTCGGCGTAAAAACGCCGCGATGTCTGTTCTGCTTTTCAATTTCCTTTCGCAGTTCGTTCTCTGGCAGCGTGAAAGACTTTTTCACTCCGGAGAGTCTATACACTGCCCGTAGGATGGATGCAAAAATGCTCATGGCTTTTTTTCCTCTCATTTCCGCGCTGTAACGCACAGCCACCCCTTTTTGTTTTTGTGGCTCTGGATCCTACAAAATCCTGCTTGCTCCAGATATGCTTTCAGTGCAGTGTCCGTGTAGATGGTCATACCATTGATAATTTGTGTCCATTTGTCATCTTTTGCTGTTTCGCCGTTTGCTTCATTGCAGATGAAAAAGATCCCGCCGGGCTTCAGCACCCGATAGACCTCTCTGAAATTCTGCGCAAGTTCCGGCCAGAAATAGACCGTTTCAAAGGCGGTCACCACATCAAACTGCTCCGCTTCAAACGGCAGCTCTGTCACGCTTGCCTGTTGCACGTTGCACCGTCCTGCCGCAATGGCTCTGGCATTGACTTTTCGCGCTTTTTCCACGCTGACGGCTGAGTAGTCGATGCCCTGCACCCTGCCTTTGGGACACAGTCTCAACAGCGTTTTAATGTTCGCTCCACCGCCGCAGCCGCAGTCCAGCACCATGGCATCCGGGGCAGGCTGCAAAAATTGAAGTCCCCACGCTGCCATTGCGCTGTGTCCGAAGTTCATCATGGCAACCATAATCTTCCCGCCAAGTCCTACGGGCTTTCGGGTGTTTTCAAAGAATGACATATCACACCTCCGATTTCACACATTCGGCATAGGTCAGCGGGAAGGACGCTTTCAGCACAGCACTTTTTCGCACCTTCCACCCATTCTGCCGCAGAAAGCTCAGATACTCCTCACTCGTCCACCTGCTATGCAGAGGGAATCCTGCCAATCTCATAAAATAGGCTTTGATCCTTCCTCTAAGTGAATTTTCCGCGTGAGTAAATGTTGGCGCGATCAACACACCATCGTCCTTCAGCACCCGTTTGATCTCTCGCAGTGATTTCTCTGGCTGCGGCACGATGTGCAATGCGTTGGATACGATCACCACATCAAATGAATTGCCTGCGTATGGCAAAGAAAACATATCCTGCACGGAAAAATGCAGCTTCGCAGAGCAATTTCCCCGCTTGGCTTCTGCAATCATTTTTGGAAAGGCGTCCGTCGCCTCAATGCGTGCCGCTACTTTTACGATATGCTTGGCGATTAGTCCCGTTCCTGTAGCCAACTCCAGCACTGTTTTGTCTTTCACGACCGGACGGATCAGCTCATACATTTTCTCGTATACTGCCCTGTCTTTTCGCATAAAGCAGTCATACAGACCTGCATTTCTGTCCCAGAAATTCTTGTGTTCTCGCATTGCTGTCTCTCCTTTTATAGTTAGTTTCATCTAACCAGCACGTGCACATTTACAAGTTAGGCTCGGCTAATTTCATGCATTTAGGAAAAGCCGCATTTCTGCGGCCTTTCGGCTTATACAAATAGCTTGCTGCAAGCATCACACATCTGTATTTTCAGCCACTGAGGATAACGCCTCTCGATCTACTCCTTATGGAAACAGCCAAAATCTATTTTCACACCATTGCGGTGACTTTTGCCTTCTTATCCATATTATATCGTGCTCACTTCTTTTTTGCAATGGTATAGTATAGTAAGTTTAACAAGAATCCTCCGATTTCGCGTCGGCCTCATAGGCGCACTTTAGTTGTCCTTGCAGGACTACCTACGGTTCGTTTTGACTTTTCAGTGTTCTATACAGCCGAATTTGGGCAAAAAAATACCCCGTTAGTTTCCCAACGAGACATCGAAGATGATTCTATTCTGTTTTCTGTATACCATTTGTTGAAATTTGCGCGAGGTTCGGCAGGTAAAACAGCTTATTTCCAGAAAAATCAGTCAACGGCAGAGGCTGCGCAAAGTTTTGCCGCAGCAATTCGGCAAATTCTTTGACGCTGACAGTCGAGTACTTGTATTCCATCCGATTGAGTTCAAACAAATGCTTATCTGAAAGCATTTTGGCAAACTGTGCCCCATCCATTCTGTCCACCTCGCAGTTGATACTTATTGATACTATATAGTATCAATATATCGATTCTTTATAAAAAGGTCAACCGAAACAGGCCGAACCAACTTTTTTCCATACTCTCCGTCAAAATTCCCGTGGTACAGCCACGAATCACATCTCCATCGGCTTATTCCCCACTTCGTCCAGATACGCATTCAAAAATTCCGCTGCAAGGCTGTTGGGACGGATGTTTTCTCTGGCTTCCTGTGGGGTGAACCACTTGCAGCGGTCCACTTCGTGGTTGATATGCAGCGCCTTTGCGGTTCTGACGAAAGCCGTAAAGTTGCACATCAGCGTGTTAGACGGCTCAAAAAACTTGGTACGGTTGAACCGGAGGTGCTCTACTTCCAACCCGGTTTCTTCCCGGACTTCCCGCACCACGGCGTGTTCTTCTGCCTCACCGCGGTTCACATATCCAGCCACCAGAATATAAGAGGGCTTGCCGTACTGCTGGATGAGCAGAATTTTCCCGGTTTCCTCATCCACAACAATCATGCTGACTGCCACATTGTACATCGGGAACCGGTATTGCTGGCATTTCGGGCAATAAGGCACAATGCCCTCTTCTTCCAGTTCTTTTTCAATCAATGCCGTACCGCATTCAAAGCAATGCTTCTGAATCATTTTTACACTCCAAACACTGTTTTCGTCAGCCGGATACCTGCTGCCGTCTTCATCGTATGTTCCATAAAGGTTCGGATTGCCTGCTGGTCGTACCCGCTTTCGGACGCATTGACGATATAATCCGCCTCAATCAGAATCTGATAGTCAATGCCGTCGATCTGCGCCGGACTATGGTGGTGCCCTACCAGATAGGCCACACGGTCGATCTGTTCTGCTGTCATGCCGGTATCCGCCAAGAACTCCCGCACCAGCGGGGCACCCTCCTGCTCCTGATATTTACCATTGGTGTTGCCGTACTTTTTGCGGCAGAGCGGGCAGGCGATATCGTGGGTGATGGCCGCCACCTCCAGAATAAACTGCGTGTCTGCGTCCAGCCCCTCCAGCTCACCAATGGTTTTGGCATAGGTCCACACGCAGCTCAGGTGCGTGATGTCATGGATATTCCCTTCGGAAAAGGCGATCATCTTTTCCATGATCTGTGCAATGGTCATCATTTGTTTTCACTCCCGTTTTTAATACTTAAATGTTCACCTTGATAAACGCGAACTTATTCTTCAAATTTTTTATGACACTTTGGACATTCTTTAGGGATCGGCCTATAACCAACAAGCGAGCAACCGCAATAAGGACATTTCATCATGGTGAGATGATATACAATACCACCAACAACAACCATTGCACCGATTAGCAGGCATAGGTTTACTCTGTACTCCTTTGCCGTCATTGCTCCTATTACTGCGAGCAATATTCCTATCATCAAAATGATCCAAGAAATGGCAGCCTGCTTTTGTGGGCTATTGTTTTTCATATAATCACACCCCCTCTACAAATTCCGATTCATAAAATCCCCGTCAGAAGAGCCACCGGTGTCCAAAGTTCCGTCTGGCCTAACCGTCAGTATCTTGGAGAGCGTTCCCGCCGCTCCCAGAAACACCACGGAAAAGCCCGTGGCTTTGATGATTGTATCCTGATAGTGCTCTTTCAGAAAGCGTTTGAACAGAATACCCAGCACACCGCCTATCACAATGGCCAACGCATTGATGATCGTTCCCAATCCCCGCATTTTCGTTTTTCCTTTGCTTACTGATTCCTGTATTTGTTTAAGACTTCATCCGGGATATGACAGTAGCTGCAGTCTTCCGGGTACCGCTCCAGATGGTGCTGATGCTCCTCTGCACTCCGGACGTAATTCGTCAGCGGCAGCACTTCCACAACGATTTTATCCCGGTCCTTCCGGCTGTCAATGAAGGCTCTTGCTTCTTCCAGATGTCCGGGATTTGTGCTGTAAAGCCCCGTGCGATACTTTTTTCCAACATCAACGCCCTGTTTGTTCAGGCTGTACGGGTCGATGATTTCAAACAGATGCTCCATAAGCTCTGTAACACTGGTACATTTCTCATCAAAGACCACTTTAACGCACTCTGCGTATCCATCATACTGGCCGTCCAGCGTGTTTGTTGTTCCGTTGGCTCTCCCGGCTTCGGTCGTCCGTACACCGGGCACCGTGTCAAAAAAATGCTGGACGCCCCAAAGGCACCCGCCTGCAATGTATACCGTTTCCATACTCTTGACTTTCCTTCTTTTACTGGTACAGTTTGCATCCATGCTCTGTACTCCTTACGGTTTCCTTGCTAGCTGCAAATCGATCCATCATACCAACTCACAAAAAGTGCTTCCGCACCATTGCAGAGTAATTATCATATTGTTGAAAGCCATATCGCTCATAAAATGGGATTGTTTTATTGTTACAGCTCTCCGGGGCCACTTTATGTGCGTTGTGCCTTGGCGCACACGACCGGCGTTTTACTCGATTGCAATCAGATTCGGGTTCTCAGGCAAAGCCTTCGTCTGTTGAGGAGCAGGCAGCTCGACGTGCAGGACGCCATCCTCGAACTTTGCGTGGATGTCTTCCTTCTTCACATCGCCCACGTAGAAACTGCGTGCGCAGGTGCCGGAGAAGGATTCGCGCCGCAGATAGCGGCCCTTCTTATCCTTTTCGTCATTGCTGTGGCTGCGCACTGCCTGAATGGTCAGGTAGCCGTCGTTCAGATCCATCTGAACGTCTTCCTTCTTGCAGCCCGGCAGGTCAACGTCCACTTCGTAGCCGTTGTCCGTCTGTTTGACATCGGTCTTCATCATGTTTGCACCGCGCTTACCAAAGGTATCACGAGCCTCACGGTTCATCATACGTTCCAGTGCAGCGTCATTCCAGAACGGATCGAAGAAATCATCGAACAGGTTTTCATGGAAAACAGTCGGCATAAGCATAAATCATTCCTCCAATCCCGGCGTTCGGGTCGGGGCAAAAAATCTGAAGCGTCCATTCAGAAGGGCTTTCCGGGGAGCCTGGCGGCTCTCCTTTTGCCCTTCCTCCTGAGCACGCCACTGTTATAGCACCGTTCATTAGCAGTGTCAATAGAAGAGTGCTAAAATTCATGAAAGAATAATACTTTTATAAAATCCTATGCAATCTTTTCAAAATTCAGTCGCATCATCGTGTTTTTATCATTTCTGCCGGTACATCGGCGTAGACAGATATTTCATGCCGTTGTCCGGGACGATGACCACGATGTTCTTTCCCTGATTCTCCGGTCTGCGGCCCACCTGCACCGCTGCTGCCGATGTGCCCAGAAACAGTCCTTCTGCCCGCAGCACCTCATGGGCCGTTTCGTAGACCTCCTCGGTGCGGACATTGATCTTTTTTACTCCATTCTCTGAATCACCGCACCCAGCCATCGGCACAGGGTATCGCCTGCCTGATTTGCGATCTCCAGCACGCGGGCGTGGCTATGCTTGACCGTCTGGATGCCGGTGGCCATGTTAGTGATGCAGCTGACGGCCAGTACCTTCATGCCCATGTAGTTGCAGACCATGGTTTCCGGCACGGTGCTCATGCCCACGGCATCGGCTCCCATCCCCGCAAAGGCGCGAATTTCAGCCGCCGTTTCATAGCAAGGGCCCATAAAGCCCATGTAAACGCCCTCCTTGTAGGCAATGCCCAGTTCATCGGCGGTCTGCTTGGCAAGGTTCCGCAGTTCCAGACTGTAAGGTTCGGTCATGTCCGGGAAGCGGGGGCCGAAGCGCTCATCGTTGGGGCCAATGAGGGGGTTCGTGCCCATCATGTTGATGAAGTCGGTAATGAGCATCAGGGTGCCCGGCGCAAACTCCCGGTTGATGCCGCCGCAGGCGTTGGTCAACACCACCTTTTCCACGCCCAACAGCTTGAACACATAGAACGGGTAGCAGACTTCCTTCATGGAGTAGCCCTCATAGAAATGGAAGCGGCCTTCCATGGCGTAGACTTCCGTGTCCCCCAGCTTGCCAGCCAACAATGCACCTTTGTGTCCTGCCACCGTGGATACCGGGAAGTTGGGGATATCCTTGTAGGACAGTTCTTCCGTGTCCGTAAAGTCCGCGGTCAGCTTGCCAAGGCCGGAGCCCAGCACCACCGCGATCTTCGGGCGCTTTTTCGTGTGCGTCTTGATATATTCCGCACTTTCCAGTGCCTTTTCATAAAGATGTTCCATACCGTTCTCTCCTTTTCCCAAAAAATTCGATATACTCTCTGGGTTCAGTATATCGGATTTTTCAGGCCGATGCAAGACGCCCTTCATCGAGTCTTATTAAAAACCAAGGAGCAGATACTTCACATCACGAGTGTGTTGTATCTGCTCCTTGGTTCTCCGAATGTCTTATCTCTGGCCGATGTTCCACCGAAACAGCTCATATCCTTCCCGGATATCCTCCGGCAGACGTTTCAAAGTCTCGTCCCGCAGTTCCTGCGGCATCCCGTAAAAAGCTTCGGCAATGCCGCCGGTGAAGCAGGCAAGGGTGTCGCTGTCGCCGCCCAGAGAAACTGCATTGCGAAGTGCATCCCTTTATATCAAGTTTCGCCTTTGAAATCAGAGAGAATCATAGTATTGATGTATTTTCTCGGCCATCAGTTCCCGACGCCTTTGTAGAAAATCCTGATAGTCGCCAATCTCCATGCTTTCAAATCCGTCTGGAATACAATTCTGCTTAAGATTTTCAGCCAACCTATCTTGTTCTATGATTCCACCATAAACAGGCTTTTTCGTATTGCATTGCCCTATCACTTCAGTCATATAGTGGGCTGGCGAACTATCTTTAATTTTAATGTTGATTTCCTGTTGAATAAAAGCATAATTCGCAATTTGATTGTATTGTGCTTGCACAATTCCATTTTTTATCAAGTAATTTTTCGGGAACAAATGGTGAATATCGCCTCTGTTTTCCAACATGGACTCAATATCAATTTCCATCGACAAAAAGCCTTTATCGTGTGCCTTGACCTGTGCCACAAGGAACATATTAAAATATGGACTGCTCGCAACCGATGTGTTCAGCCGTTGAACAAGATTTACCTTCCAGTACGCCTCAGATAATTCGCCCGCCTCTGTGATATTCAGGTACTGCATCGGATCATCATAAGCAAAGAATCTCTTAATGTCGTAATCAAATGCAGACTCTGGCGAGCCAGAAGAATATCTTCCCGTCAAAATAGACAAAGCCAGCCACTTGCGTACAATCTTTTCAATTTGATTACTATCCACTTTTCGTTCACGAAGTGCAAGAAAAAGCGCATAGCCAAAGTTCAAAACATTTTGTGAACGAATCAGCGATTTTTTCACAATTCCCGCTGAGCGCACAATCATCAAATACCGTTCGTAATTTGTCTGATTCACCGCTTGCAGAACTGCCTCATGTAATTGATTGAACGACCTTTCTTCTATTTCGATCTTAAATTCACGCGTTTCAAAATCTCGACCTGAAAGCAAGCTAACCAAATCTGCTAGCTTTCCTCGCTTGAATTTATATGTAAATGCAACACGAAGAATATCCGTATAACATGTGCGATAAATCGGTGCATTCTTTGCAGCTGCCCACTTTATAGCTTCGAATTCCGGTCTCGCCGCAAATTCAGCATCATTTTTCTTGATTTCTTTCAAATCCTCCGGAGACTCCAACAAATGACAGAAGTAATCAATCGTTTTTCGGGTCACATTTCCATTATATATTTCATTCGAAGAAATCTTAGACATTGCAAAATCTGCTTGCGACAGAACCACACCCTTAGAATTGATTCGAATAAAAATTTCCGTTACACTGTCAATATCCAAATCTTCTGCCAGCGTAATAACACCAATGCTATTATTTTGTATTGCCCTCAACCGATTGATTGTGTCATTGATTTCCTGTGCTTTGTCCATAATTCCGTTTTTCTGGCAATATTCCATCACAAAAGAAAAAGAACCAAAGGACACATCCAGCACTTTTGCAATATCCGGAATCCATTTACTGCTTTTTTGATTTGCGGAATTTGCCACTTCAAATATTTCGTCAATGGGGTTAAACGCAATACAGACCCGTTTCCATTTATAGTGGCTGTCTAAAACCTCCTGTCCCACAATTGCAGCCGCCATAGCAGTAATACGCTGTTGCCCGTCGATCAGAACTTTTTCCCTATTGCAACTGTTCCGTCTTTCAACTTTACACTTGGATTTTGCCATACGATAATATATCCGACCGGAAAGCCCTTATAGAGCGAATCCATCAAATCACGCAC
>OHME01000952.1_pt1 | contig 11576 bp, 7 predicted proteins | sample 1569201 | NCBI WGS metagenome assembly OHME01 (sample SAMEA3879587, study PRJEB24766) | human gut metagenome | biome: human-associated habitat; feature: feces | place: USA | collected 1985/1987
TCTACAAGGAAACCTACGACAGAATTATCGCAAAGGTTAATACAGGTGAGTCAAACTATCCGAGCGCAACTATAGACATGATGGAAGCAGTGCTTGATTATGCTGACATTCAATATCCGCTTGTGCTTTTAGGTTTTGCACCTCCTTACTATCCTCCGACACACAGCAACATGGTTAAAGGTAAGGAAGGATTCGGAACAAAGGCATATGAATTCGTAAAAGATTTATCTGAAATGGAATACGGACAGAAGATTGGCTTTGAAAACTTCTTTATGGGAATTTCCGACCTGAGCTACGGATGTATAACTTCACCGTTTGACTATGTCAAGTATTCGGCTAACACACCTCTGTGGGGAGAAGATTATAATATGGACTTTGAAGCTATAGAGGATGTTGCAATACCGGGAGTGATATACGGACCTATAGGCAGGAACTATCACCAGTATATTGAAAGAGTAAACAAAGAAAGCTTACTGAAAGTTGTTCCGAATGTTACTAAAGCTTTGATAGAATACATGTGGACATTATAATAAAATTTTAAAGAAAACGATCGCTTCATGAAGAAAACCGGATTATGTGGAAGAACATAGATTGTTTCGGATTTTGAATAAAGCGGTTCGTTTTCTTGGCATGCAAAGAGGAAGGTAAATTACAGCAATGGACAATGAAATCACACGAAGCAGTTTTGAAGAACTGCTCAGAAAGTTGATATCTATTAAAAGCCCATATTTTCATGAAGATGAAGTAATGGAGTTTGTCAACAATTATTTTAAGGAAAGAGAAATACCTGCCGAGATACATACTTTTTTTGAACCTAAGGAAACTAAATTTCACGGCAAAAATGTTGTTGGCGTAATGGACAGCGGTAAACCGGGTCCTGTCATATATTTAGGAGGACATCTTGATACGGTTCAGCTCTGCAACGGATGGACAAAGCCTGCTTACGAAGGATATGTAGAGGGAGATTACATGTACGGAGTGGGAGCTCTCGACATGAAAGCGGGATGTGCAGCGATAATGCTGGCATTGGAACAGTTTGCCAAAAATCATCTTAAAGACAACAGCTTTAAGGGTAAACTCATCTACCATTTTGTATCAGACGAAGAAGGACCTTACGGACTTGGAACCGTTTACATAATAAATGACAAAATCCACAATATAGCGCAGGAGGCAGATTTCGCCATAATAGCGGAGCCTTCAGCAGGATTTACTAAAGTTCCGCATCCTTGTCTTTGCCTTGGAGCAAGAGGCGGATACAACTATACTATCAAGGTTCATGGCAAATCAGCTCATGCGGCTACTCCTGAACTTGGAATCAATGCGATGGTAGATGCTTCTGCAATAGTATCTGAGCTGGAAAAGATTCCTTTAGAAGAAGATGATAAGCTTGGTAAATCCACTCCTTGTGTAATACGCATGAACGGCGGCGGAGCAGCATGCAGTGTGCCGGATTATGCAGAGGTTGAAATTTTCCACCATACAGTCAGAGGTGAAACTCAGGAAACCATAAGAACTCGTGTGGATAAAGCTATAGAGGCTGCAAATGTGAGATCCAAAGTAGAAGTTGCTTTCAGGCAATCGCCTGCTGAAGGCTTCGACGGAGGGTTTGACGCATATTGCATAGATGAAAACGGGAAACTTCTCAAGAAGCTTGAATCAACAGTTAAAAATGTGTGTGACCGTCCGGCTAATTTGGCATATTTCCAGAGCATAGGAGACTTTAACCACATAGGCGGAAAGCTTGGGATTCCTACAGTATTATTAGGCGCTGAGGGTGATAATTTCCACAGCAATGATGAGAGAGTAGATCTTAATTCAGCGGTGGAAGTTGCCCATATTATAAGCGAGTTTATTTCAGATGTATTAAGTGATTAGGAGGAAAGCAATGAACACTGAACTGAGCAAAAGAATCAAAGAGATAGCTTTAGAACTCGTAGCACAGAAATCAATCGTTGAAACTGATGATGAAGTGACTATGAGTGAAAAGGTATACGAAATTATGGCAAGAATGGATTATTACAAGAAACATCCTGAAAAGCTGTATTTTGTGCCTGCTAAAAATGACAAATGGAACAGAAAAATTGTTGTTGCAATATTAAACGGTGAGAAAAAGCCAAGTGACAAAACAGTGGTTTTCATCGGACATACTGACACCGTAGGTATTTCCGACTACGGCAATCTGGCAGAATATGCTACAAAGCCTGAAGAACTGATAGAAAAGCTTAAAGAAGTTTCTCTTACTCAGGAAGTAAAAGATGATATGGCTTCCGGCAAGTATATGTTCGGAAGAGGTATTTTCGACATGAAGTCCGGAGATGCCAACGTAATGGGTATCATGGAAATGATCTCAAAAGATATAGAGAACTTTGAAGGAAACATTATCTTTGCGGCAGTTTGCGACGAAGAAGGAAACTCTCAGGGAATGTTGGCATTCGTTCCTGAGCTTATCAGACTTAAAAAAGAATTCGGATATGACTACAGAGCAATGCTTGACCCTGATTACATAGCTCCGGCATATCCGGGAGATCCTAATGTATATCAGTACATAGGTACTGTAGGAAAGCTGATGCCTACTTTCTTTGTAGTAGGTAAAGAAACTCATGTAGGTGAATCATTCAGCGGACTTGACCCTAACCAGATTGCGGCTGAAATCACAAGAAGAGTAAACCTGAATCCTGAGTTCTCAGATGTAGTTGAAGGAGAAGTTACTCTTCCTCCTATCACTTTAAAGCAGAGAGACTTAAAACCTGAATACTCAGTTCAGATTGCAAGCAAAGCTATACTCTTCTTTAACTATGCTACTCACTCAAGTACACCGGCTGATGTTATGGAAAAGATGATGAACGCAGGTCAGGAATGTTTCCGGACTGTAGTTGATACTCTCAACGAAAGATATGAAAAGTTCTGTAACATGGTAGGAAGAGATTATGTGAAACTCCCTTGGGAAGCAAGAACAATGAGCTTCGAACAGCTTTTTGCAGCTGTAAAAGAAGAAGTGGGCGATAAGCTTGACGATATGGTTAAAGCATATGCTGAAGAAGTTTCAAAGGATGACAGATACGATGTTCGTGACAAGGCTATGAAGATAGTTGAATATGTTCACAGCCTGTGGTCAGACAAGAACCCTGTTCTTATCGTATACCTAACTCCTCCTTATTATCCGCACATATATGTTGAGGGAACAAGACCTGAAGAAAAAGTCCTTATAGATGCTGTAAACCATGCAGTAACTACTACAAAGAGCGATTACAAGCTGGTTCAGAAGAAATTCCTGCCATGCATTTCAGATTTGAGCTATGCCGCTGCTCCTAAGGAAGCAGAAGCTATCGCAGCTCTGAAGCAGAACATGCCGGGATTCGGAACCATATATGATTTACCTATCGAAGAAATGCAGGAATTGGATTTACCTGTAGCTGACATAGGTTCTTACGGTAAGGATGCTCATCAGTTCACAGAGAGAGTTGAAACTGTATATACTTACGAAGTTCTTCCTGAAATTCTGTACAAGACTATGATGTACATGCTGGAAAACTAATTTAAAATAAAAATTTATATTATCATAATGCCGCCGGAGTATTTATAATATTTCCGGCGGCGGTAAGCGGACTAATATAAAACAACAGCGGTTTCGCTGCTGTTTTGCGGAAATATTTAGAAATTTTTTTGTGTAAGATTTAATGTTTCCGTAAAATAAATAATCATACCGGTCTTTTAAAATTTTCGCAGAAGTTTGAAAAACAGGCCAAATAAAAAGTTATTATCGGGAGGTAAGTAAATGAAAGTAACAGCAGACAAAATCTTTATTAATGCTAAAGCTTACACACTGGAAGCAGAAGGTGTTGTTAAAGAAGCAATTGTCGTTAAAGACGGAAAGTTTGCATATGTGGGAACTAACGATGAAGCTCTCTCTAACTACGAAGCAAAAGAAGTCATTGACTTGGAAGGTAAGACAGTTCTCCCAGGAATGGGAGACTCCCATCTGCATTTCTTCGCATTTTGCCAGACCTTTACAACAGTAGATTTAGGCGGAGCAAAGAGCAAAAAAGAGGCTATCGAAAGACTCGCAGCTAAGGCAGCAGAAACACCTGAAGGAGAATGGATAAAGGGTTCAAATTTCGACCAGTCAAAATGGGAAGACTGTGAAGACCAGCTCCCTACAAAAGAGGACTTAGATAAGGCAAGCACCAAGCATCCTATCGTAATAAAGAGAGTATGTCTGCACACGGCAGTTGCAAATACTATGGCTCTTGAAAAGGCTAACATCGGAAAGGGATATGTGTTTGGACCTTCAGGCACAGTAGAACTTGATGAAGACGGAATGCCTAACGGAATATTCAGAGAGCAGGCTTCAAAGATTTATGATGAGCTTATTCCTGATCCATTCCTGATTCCTGAAAATAAAAAGAAATATATGAAGCAGGGATTTGAACTGGCAGCTTCTTATGGTTTGACTATGATGCATACATATGCTGCCGAAATATGGAAATACACAGAAGATATCAATGAATATATTGAGCTTAACAGAAAAAATGAACTTCCTGTGAGAATGACAGTTTGTCTTGATGAATTTTACAACAAGCCTTTTGTAACAAAGGCTGAGAGAGAAGATCCGTTTAGAGCAGCTCAATTCGGAACATTTAAGATTTTCTGCGATGGTTCCTTAGGTTCAAGATCCGCAAAACTTTATGAACCGTATGATGATGACCCTTCTACAGACGGAATATTAGTTATAAGCCAGGAAGATCTCAATGAAAAGGTTCTCAAGGCATATGAAATGGGACTGCAGCCTGCAATTCACTGTATAGGTGACAAAGGACTCGACTGTGTAGTAACAGCTATAGAATATGCTATTGAAAAGAGCCGTGAGCATGGCATGACAGAAAGAGAGCAGGCTGACAGACTGCCTTTCAGAATAATACATGCTCAGATGGCAACACCGGAACTCATAGAAAGAATGGCAAAACTTCCGCTTGTTTTAGATATCCAGCCTTCATTCTTCCTTACAGACCTTCACTGGATAAAGGAAAGAGTAGGAGAAAAGAGAGCTAACATGAGCTACACATGGAAGACTTATCAGAAAGCCGGAATCAGAATGGCAGGAGGCTCAGACTGTCCTGTAGAACTGTTCTCACCTTGGAACGGAATTTATTCTCTTGTAACAAGAAAAGATCTTGAGGGTTATCCTGAAGGCGGGGTTCAGCCGGAAGAAAAGCTTTCTGTTTATGATGCCGTTTGCATGTTCTCTAAGGATATTCCGTATGCTAACAGAGAGGAAGACTTGATGGGAACTATCGAAGCCGGCAAATTTGCCGATATGGTAGTTATCGACAGAGACATTTTCAATATTCCTGAGGATGAGCTTAAGGATGTTCAGGCTCTGAACACTTACCTTGCAGGAAGAGAAACTTTCAGAAGAGCATAATTAAAATAAAAACCGAAAATAAGGCGAGCCTTTTAAGGGAGGTTCGCCTTTGTTAAAAGGCTGCTTTTGTATGGCAGCAAAGGTAAGATATGATAATCAGAGACATAGATAAACACAAGAGCATATATGAAAAAGTTGATGCTTTGCTGATTGTAAACAAAGATAATACAATACTTTATTCCGCTATGATAAATGATGATCGTACATATATTGCAACTAAAGAGGGCATCGGAAAAAACCTTTTTGATGTTTACACAAATCTTACAGAAGAAAACAGCACGCATGTTAGAGTAATGAAAACAGGGAAGCCTGTAATAAATGAAAATCAGCTTATAGTTGAAAAAAGCGGCAAAGCATATGTTATAAACACCAGTACATTTCCTATAGAGCATAACGGGCAAACTGTAGGAAGCTTTGACCTTTCATCAAATCTCATACCGAAGAAAAAAAACGATGACGGAGAAAACAGAAAGACTCTTTATGCTCTTGACAGCATAGTTACTGAAAATAAAGAAATCTTATCTATAAAAGACAAAATACTTAAAGTGTCCAGAAATGATTCTCCTGTTATGGTTATAGGAGAATCGGGAACGGGTAAAGAATTAGTCGTGGAAGCAATTCATTCTGCCGGAAGCAGAAGAAATAAGCCGTTTATATCCGTCAACTGTGCGGCAATACCGGATTCCCTTATGGAAAGCACTCTTTTCGGAACGGTCAAAGGAAGCTTTACAGGCGCAGAAAACAGAAAGGGATTGTTTGAAATAGCCAACGGAGGAACTCTTTTTCTTGATGAGATAAATTCAATGAACATTGATCTTCAGGCCAAATTGCTGAAGGTCGTTGAAGAACAAAAATATATGAAAGTCGGAGGAGAGACATATGTTGATGTAGATGTAAGGCTTATATCGGCTATGAATGTTGACCCTGAGGAAGCAATCAAAAATAAATCTCTTAGAAAGGATTTGTTTTTCAGATTGGGAGTAATACAGTTCTTTGTACCGCCCCTCAGAGAGCGGAAGGAAGACTTGCCGCCGCTTGTAAGCCATTTCATAGATACATACAATATTAAGATGAATAAGAATGTTAAAGGTGTAGATGATGATGTGCAGGCGGTATTTGAATGTTACCCGTGGCCGGGTAATGTCAGAGAGCTGAGAAATGTTATGGAGTCTGCTTTTAACATGACCGAGGGAGAATATATAGCTTTGGATGATATTCCCGATAAGCTGAAGCGATACGGCATATCTGATATCAGAAGCGATCTGCCGCCGGCAGGCCGGGGACTGCCTGAAATGGTAGGGGAATATGAGAAAAGAATCATAGAAGAAACCCTCAGAAACTCCCAATCTCTGTCCGAAGCGTCTTCGATTTTAAAGATGACACGGCAGGCTGTTAAATATAAGATTGAGAAATACGAAATAGATTTCAAGACTTTACTTAGAAAATAATGCAAAAAATTTTACCCCTGTTGGTGTAAAATTTTTTGCATTTTTAGCTTCCGGCAATTTACGAACTGCCAAAACAGGCGAAAAATGAAGTAATTGTTATTGGCACGAAAGTTGCTTTATATTTTGTATAGAAACAAAGAATAAAATTCACCTAAAGGAGTATGAGAAATGAAATTAAATTCTTTTGACGAGGTAAAGCGTCTGACACAGGAAATGGTTGCGATACCAAGCATAAATAAAGAACCGGGCGGTGAGTCCGCAGTAGCTCAATATATATATGACTATTATATGAGTCTGGATTATTTTAAAGAGCATCCTGAAAGAACTAAAAAGTTTCAAACTAAGAATGACTTTGTGGAAAGACATTCCACATATGCATATGTTAAAGGCACAAAAGGAAATTCAGATAAGACTGTAATATTGATAGGTCATCTTGATACAGTAGGAGTAGACGATTTCGGAACTATCAAGGAATATGCCTTCAAGTGTGAAGAGCTTCCTGAAAAACTTAAAGAAACCTTTAAGCTTTCAGACGAAGTTTTAAAGGATATAGAATCGGGAGAGTATATGTTTGGAAGAGGTGCTCTTGATATGAAATCGGGAGTGGCAGGACATATGTACCTTATTAAGTATTTCTCAGAACATACAGACGAACTGGATGGAAATATAATTGCGATTGCAGAATGTGATGAAGAGGACAATTCCAAGGGTATCATAACGGCTCTTGATGAACTGGTTGAGCTTAAGAAAACAGAAGGCTTCCGTTACATTGCATGTATCAATGCCGATTATTCAACAAACTACAGCCCCGGAGATGAAAACCGCTACATATATTACGGCAGCATAGGAAAGCTGCTTCCATGCTTTGTGGCTTTCGGAAAGGAAGCTCATGTGGGACAGGCATTTAGCGCATTGGACCCTAACCTGCTTATAGCCGAGGTAACTAAAAAAATGTCTCTCAACACTCAGCTTTGCGATATAGCTCAAGGCGAAGTTGCAATTCCTCCTGTATCTCTTAAGCAGATGGATACAAAAGGACCTTACACTGTGCAGACTGCGCTTACTGCTTTCAGCTATTATAATTTCTTTACTCACGGATGGGATCCTGCTCAGGTTCTGGCCAAGAGCAAAGAGGTGGCTGTAGAAGCATTTGACGATGTTGTGGAGTATCTTCAGGGACAGTACAAGAGATTCTGCGAACTGAGCAATGTGCCTTATGTACCGCTGCCTTGGAAAACGAGAGTATACACATGGAAAGAATTCTATGATTATCTTGCCGATATACATGGAGAACCGTTTATAAAGGCTATTAAGGAATTTACAGAAAAGCTTCATAAAGATGACCCTGAGCTTGATTTAAGATTATTCGGACTCAGAGTTGCAGAAGAAGCATGGAAATGGTGCGAAGATAAATCGCCTGCTATCATACTCTTCTTCGGTTCTGTATTCAGTGCAAGAATTGAGATGACAAGAAAAACAGACAAGGAAGTAGCTCTTCTTGATGCAGTTGAAGCAGCGGTTGAAAAGGTGAGACCTGAGGCAGAAAGACAGATAAAGACGAGAATGTTCTATCCTTATATTTCAGACTCAAGCTTTATGGCTGTATGCGATGATACTCTTGCAGTTCAGGCATTAAAAGATAATATGCCTCAATACGGTGTCAAGTATACTCACGATATAGACAAAATAATGGAAATCAATGTTCCGGTTGTTAATATAGGAACCTTTGGAAGAGACGGACATATGCTTACAGAGCGTGTAGATATGCGTCAGACTTTCCAGAATGTACCTAATATCACATATGAAACTGTAAAGGGATTATTAGACTAGTTTTTTGGCATTACAAATCCCGTCCATAAAAGGGCGTACATTTTGTCGAATGTGCGCCCTTTGTGAAATTTTTGTTGTTGCTATAATAATAAAACTTGATTTTTTGCCACAAATAAGGTATTATATTAACATGCACATATTAAATTATTGAGAAAGGAATAATACTATGTTTATTTTAGAAGCAATTGCCGCTTTTGGTAACTGGTTCTGGGGTTTACCAATCCTGTTCCTTATAGTAGGCGGCGGCATTTACATTACAATCCGTTTAGGATTTGTACAGTTCAGAAGGTTTGGATACATATGTTCGCAGACTTTCGGCAAGATGTTTGCGAAAACCGGAGAAGGTGAAGTTTCACCGTTCTCAGCAGCATGTGCAGCACTTGCATCATCAATCGGAGCTTCCAACATCGTAGGTGTACCTGCGGCAGTAGTAATGGGAGGTCCCGGAGCAATATTCTGGATTTGGCTCATAGCTCTTATCGGATGCGGAACAAAATACTGCGAAATCGCATTGGCACTCAAATACAGAGAAAAGAATGAAGCCGGCGAATGGGTAGGAGGCGCAGCTTACTACTTAAGAGCTTTAGGCGGCGGCATCGGTAAATTCATGGGTGGATGGTATGCAATCGGCCTTATGATCGAACTTATCCCATCACTTTGTACTCAGGCATTATCTGCAACAGAGCAGTTCCTTATATTCGGAGTTGACCAGAAGATTTCAGGAGCAATTCTTGGTATATTAGTAGCTCTTATCATCGCAGGCGGTGTAAACAGAGTACTTAAAGTTACAGATATCATGGTACCTGTAATGGCAGTTCTGTACTTAGTAGGAGCATTTGTAATCATATTCATGAATGCAAGCCAGATTCTCCCTGCACTGGGAAGCATCTTCGTATATGCATTCACACCGCATGCAGCAATAGGCGGATTCGCAGGTTCAACAATAGCACTTGCATTAAGATGGGGAGCTGCAAGAGGAGTATACTCCAACGAAGCAGGTTTCGGTACTGCTCCTACAGCACACGCTACAGCATCTGTTGATCACCCTATCAGACAGGCTTGCTGGGGTGTATTCGAAGTAACTGTAGATACACTTATCGTATGTACAGTAACAGCGTTAGTAACACTGACTACAGGAATGTGGACTACAACAGAATATGGTACAGGAGCAATTGCTCAGGCTGCATTCCACAATGCATTCGGAACATTCGGAGACTACTTCGTAGCTATTTCCGTATTCCTGTTTGTATTCTCAACACTGATAGCATGTTGCTTGTATGGATGGAAGCAGGCAGAGTACATGTTTGGTCTTAAGTTTGCAAAGATTTGGAGATTTATATATCCTCTGTTCATGGTAATCGCTGCATCAGGACTTGACCTGACAATGATGTACATGGTTACAGACGGATTCCTGGCAGCAATTATGACTCCAAACATGATTGGTCTTATCATAATGGTTCCGCAGGTTGCAGCACTCCAGAAAGAGTACTTCAATACTCCGGGCAAATACTATTTAGCTGACAAGGAAGCAAAGAAAGCTAAATAGGCTGCAAAATAATTCGACTCAGCTAAACGCATAAAATATAAATTATAAATTATAATCAAAAACATAAAACTATTACTGGATTATATTGATTCTAATTTGATATGTGTATTCAGACCCCATATCCTAATTGGATATGGGGTCTCCGTTTAATAACTAAAGGATTGATTTATGAGTAACGAAAAAATTACAAACAACAAAAAAAAGAAAGCAGCACCCGCACAGAAACCTAAAAAGAAAAAATATGCAGATGACCGTACTCCTACAGTAAAAAAAGTGGACAAGGTATGTAAAGCATTGGCGGTAGTGCTGTCACTTATGTTTTTTGCCAATGTTCATGTGCTGGTAAGAGGAGGCGGATACGATGACACAAAGGTGGTTACCGTATTGGGCTTTGGTGCCAGCAAGATTGAATCTTCGATAATGGAGCCGGAAATAGAAGCGAAGAGTGCTGTATTTATAAAAACACAAAAGGAATATTCCGAAGGAGATGCAGTGCAGTATTTTGACGGCAAGTATAATCCTGTCAGAAGGGTGACAGATATTTCCGATGATGGGGAGACATATACTGTAGTGGGTGATAACGAATCTAAATCAGAAGCTGTAGAAATTAAGGCTGATGATATTAAGGGAAGAGTGTTTTTCACTTCAAAAATGCTCTACGGCTTTATTAAGGTGTATGCGACAGCCTTTGGAGCTGCCATAACTGTAGTTCTTTCGTTTCTGCTTTTAATGATGTCTGATATACTGATGTTTAAAAAGAGAAGAGCAGCGGCACAAGCCAAGCGCGAGGCTTATGCCAAAAAACAGGCTCGCAAGCTTCAGGTTAAACAAGGCCTGGAGGCACCGGCTGAAGAAGAACTTAATCCTATTGAAAAGAGAAGAGCCGAAAGAGAGGCAAAACTTGAAAAAGAACGTGCTGAAATTGCTGCTGAAATGAAGGCTATCCAGAAGAAGATGAAGGCGGAAGAAGACGAATTGAAGAAAGGAAAGAGAGGTAAGAAAAAATGATTGTTGACTTTCTGATGTATTTCTGCTGTTACCTTTCAGGATTGTTTTTTGGAGTAATGTTTTTTACTATTATAGAAAATGCTTCAAAAGGATTCAGGCAGTTTGTTCGCAAACTGTGTCACAAGATCCCCTTCCTGTATAGACGCATCATCATGTGGGTAATGTTGGTGCTTACGGCATTTGTCGGTTTCCAATATCTACCATGGGGGATTACTTTTAACGGTCTGTCGGCAGGACTGGTAGGCGGCATATTTATGTATTTCAAGGCAGGAGTTACTATGGGGAACAATCCTGACCCATATAACAAGGCACATAAGAAAAA
>OHME01000958.1_pt1 | contig 11506 bp, 10 predicted proteins | sample 1569201 | NCBI WGS metagenome assembly OHME01 (sample SAMEA3879587, study PRJEB24766) | human gut metagenome | biome: human-associated habitat; feature: feces | place: USA | collected 1985/1987
TTGTGAAATCACAATTTATTCTTGTAGCCTGCCGCTGATACCGTCTGGATTGTGCATTCCCTTTCTTTTTGTTCCCTTTAATTAGCCATGAACTGCTTAATGCCCTGGCTTTTTGCCGCAGGGTTGTCCGACCCGTAACCTTCCAGAAGGTTGATGACGCCCCATACCGCCAGACCAGCGCCAAGAGCCATGACCAGAATTTTAAGAATGTCGATTGCCTGATTGAAAAATTCCATATACGTTCCTCCATTTTGTTTGTTTGATGGTTTTGGGTACAAAAAAAGCCGCCCACATCGGCGGCGCTTCGGGTCATCATGGCCCGAAGTTACACAAACTCGTCGCTGTCCAGATCATCGAAATTCAACAGGTCAGCTTCTTCGTCCGTGTCGGAGCCGTCCACTTCGTACACCGTGTATTCGTCCTCCGGCTTTAGTCTCAATGGCCGGTGGCGGAACAGGCTTTCCAAGCGGAAGGCGTTTTTCTTTTTATCAAATTCGGCTGTGTACTTGTAATTCGGGTGCTTTTTCAAGTCATACTTCGGGGACAGGAAGGGCGGGAGCCCCCGAAGCTGCAAGATACATTTATCCCCGGGCATGGTGGTGATCTCGCTGGTGGTCATCAGCTCCCGGCCAAGCCGCTGCATATTCTGGCTGTAACTTTCAGACTGTCCACGGCTTCGGCCCTCGGTCTGCATAGAGATGGTGGCCTTGCCCAGCCAGTTTTCCGAAATATCCTTTAGGGTGGAAGCCTCCCGGCCTCCGAGGAATACGATACTGTCCATGTTGCCCATGATGGTTTCGGAATGGTCTTTGTACAATGCCTTGCACTGGCTCATTGCCTGATAAAAAAGCGTCAGGCTGATCTCACGGGAGCGGATGACGGCCACAATCTTTTCCAGCCCCGGCACCTGCCCGGTGTTGGCAGCCTCGTCCCACAGCACCCGCACATGGTAGGGCAGACGCCCGCCATAGGTGTTGTCAGCCCGTTCACACAGAAGGTTGAACATCTGCGAAAAAGCGAGGGCAACCAAAAAGTTGTAGGTGGTGTCCGTGTCGCTGATAAGAAAGAACAGCGCTGATTTTTCATCCCCCAGCTTATCCAGCTCCAGTTCGTCATAAGACATGATCTCCCGAAGTTGGGGAATATCAAAGGGAGCCAGTCTTGCACCGCAGGAAATCAAAATGCTTTTGGCTGTCTTGCCGCTGGCGAGCTTGTATTTCTTATACTGCCTCACGGCGAAGTGCTGGGGGCTGCGGCGTTCCAGCCCGTCAAACATATAGTCCACCGCGTTTTTGAAGGTTTCGTCATCCTCCCGGACTTCCATGCTGTTTATCATTTCCACCAGCGTATTCATGTTGCGTTCTTCCTCCGGCCCCTCAAAGACGATGTAGGACACAAGGGCGCAGTACAAGAGGGTTTCTGCTTTTGTCCAGAACTCGTCGCCCTCCTTGCCGTCGCCTTTGGTGTTGGCAATCAGGGCGGTAACGAATTTCAAAACATCGCTTTCTGTCTTGATATAGGCCAGCGGATTGTAGTGCATGGATTTTGAAAAGTCGATACTGTTGAACACCCGCACCCTGTATTTCTCCCGTTGCAGAAACCGCCCGCACTGGTCGAGAGTGCCGCCCTTCGGGTCTACCACCACATACGAGGAATGGGCTTGAAGGAGCTGCGGGGTCAACCAGAACCTTGTCTTTCCCGAGCCGGACGATCCGATGACACAGGCGTTTAGGTTCCGGGCATTGGCGGGTATCTTCGGACGGGTGTTCATGGTAAGGAACTCCGTCCCGGTCAGAATGACATTGTTCTGAAATTTAGGGTCAACAAATGGCTTTATATCTTCCTTTGTTCCAAAGCGGGCGGTGCCGTATTCCGCATCCCGCCGGAATTTTTTCGCCTGCCTGATCTTTGACTGTATCAGCAGATACATCCCAGCCGCACCGGCAAGGCCCACCAGCAGGTCAATACCTCCCAGCCCCGGCCAGTAGGTTTCAAAGGCTTTGGGGAAGGTATCAAGCATCCCCATGAGCTTTGTCCCGAAGTCTGTGCCGGGGGCGATCCGGTAGGCCGTCCCGATTTTGGAGAAGAACCAGAACACAAAGAGGTACGGCAGGTTTGGGAGTACATATTTTCTGATTTTGTCACTCAACGTCCGTCCTTCACCGCCTCTCTGGTTCGCTGCTTTTCCTTTGCCTGTGTCCTGATCTGCTCCGTGAATTTCCGAAGCTGGCCGAGGATGGAAGCCTTGTCCTGCTCTTTGTTCAGCACCTTTGCGCTGTACTTCTGGAAGGCCGCCGTGATAGCGTCCGCCTGATTGGCTTTGAAAAACAGCAGGTAATGACCGGGGCTCACTTTATGGAAAGCGTAGTCCACATGGAACTCCTTCGCGATCCGGTCAAAATCCTTTGGAGCTCCCACATAGGGCATGGCACTTTTGCCGCCATAGTGGTTCATCAGCTTTTTCACGCTCTGGCGTCCCTGCGGGGTCAGCGCCTTCTGGTGGTGCTTTTGCAGCGCCCGAACCACCTTGCCAAGAGCGGCAGCCAGCACTTTTCCTGTGAGCTTCGTTGTCCTGATCGAAAGGGCAACCGTTTTTTGGTTTACTTCTTCCTGCATAAAACCTCCTTTCCGTCGGGGTTCCCGCTATCCGGGAGGCCCCCGTACAATCTCGGGGAACAGAAAACCTCGGGCCAATGTGGCCCGAGGCTTACCGCTCGGCATCTCTGCCGGACGGAGCTTTCTTTTCCGGCTCCGTCTGGACTTTTTCGTCCTGTTCCCGCATGGTCTGCAAGATAGAGGGCTTCTTTTGAAGCTGGGAGGGCTTTTCGCCGGACAGCGGCTTGATACATTCCAGACGGTCAGCCGCCCGGATGGCGTTGTCCGTGAGCTGCCTCTGCCATGCGCCCACGCTGGGAGCCCAGCGGAAACCGCTGCTTTTCAGCTCGGCCCGGGTGTCCGCGTCAGGCTTTCCGTCAAAGAACACCTGCAAGCGGTTGTCCTCCCGGTTCATTTCCACACGACCCCCATCGAACTCCCAGCCGGAAAATTCCTGCTGTGCCTGTTTGGAAAGCTGTTCGATACGGGCCTTTACCCGGCGGATCTCCGCATTGTTGTTGGTTAGCTGGTAACTTTCAAAGGGCCTCGGGTCGCTTCGCCAACTTGACGCCATGCTTGCTTTCAGCTTTTCAATCTGGTCCGGCGACAGCAGCGCACAGCCGTCCAGCTTGCCATGCTTGCGGTAATAGGCGTTGACCTCCTTCATAATGAGCTGGGAGCGTTCCAGCCCGTCCAGCTTCTTCTGGAGCTTTTCAATCGCTGCCGGGTCATCGGCGCTGATCCCGCCCATGCCGGTACTGCGTATCTTATCCAGCAGCCCTTGAATATACCGCCATTCCTCCATGTTGCTGTCCCGGGCCCGGTTCTGTTTTTCCTTCTTTCCCACCGGGAAATTGGCAGGTCCGGCGATCATCACAGAGGGAACCCTTGCGTCAATGGCAAAGCCCTGGTTCATGTTTTCGGCCAGCTTGCGGGCGTAGGTGTCTAACAGATGGTCGATCTTCTCATGGTACATGGGGTCCACCCGGGATTTCTGCTGTTCCGCTATGGCGGCGGCCTTGTCCACCATTGCCCGGTATTCCGCCGTTGCGCTCCCTTCCTTGTAGTCGGAAAAGCTGTTCATTTCTTTTGCCCGGCGGGCGGCTCCTTCATTGATAGGGTAATAGTTGATGGTATGCACCTCCTTTATGCTTCGGGCCATGCTGGCCCGAAGTCTTACCGTTCTTCATGGGAAGGCCCCGCCTTGTCCTTTTTCGGAGCGGGTGGGGCTTCTTGAAACCGTTTGAGTGTAGCGAGAATGGAGTGGACAGGCTCGGCCTTTTCAGGATAGGCAAATATCCGGTGTTCCGGCGGAATGTCCTGCGGCCCGTGGTAATACTCCTTGAAGCCCTCCGGGACTGCCGACACATACCCACCGGGAGCGAATACGCCGCCCTCGTTGATACGCACATCCCGCCCGTATGCCTCATAATCGAAGTAGTTCTGAATATGCTCCGGTATGTCGATGGTCCCAAGCTCGTCGGCGTAAAGACGGCCCAGCCCTTCATCATCGGAAATATCCGGGTAAAAGCGGTAAAGGTCAAGGTTCTGCGTCAGGTTTATCAAATCCTTCACGCTCCTTGTGTGGTTTCCCAAGACAAGAGCGGCTTCAAAGGTTTCCAGTCCGCCCTTATCCCGTACTTCCAGCAGGGCGTGGCCCAGCTCGTTCAGCTCGTCGATGTTCTCACATTCGTAGAGATGATCGTAGAGCCCCAGCACATCACTGTCAAAGCTGGTAAAGAACACTTCGCTGTACCGTTTCCCGTCTATCCCGATTTTGGCAAGGGCGGCCTGCAACTCCTGTGTCGTCATGGGGAAATGTACCGTTGTCCCTACCTCGATCCCCATTAAGGGGTACAGGGCTGTATTGGTTATATAGGCTTCAAACATGGGCTCATTCCTCCTTTCCGGCCCGGTCAGCCAGCACCTCATAAATCCCGGCCATAATGTAATCGGCGCAAGGGAGGGCAATCGCATTTCCCAGCGCCTTGTAGCGTTGCAGAGGCCGGATCTCCACGCCGTCCGCCCCGTACTTTGTCCAGCCCTCCGGCAGCCCCATCAGCCGTTCACTTTCTGTTTCCGTCAGAAAACGGATACAGCCGCCCTCCGGGTCGCCCTCATACCAGAAGGCAAAGGGCGTTACATCACTGGCTAAAAGAGTGGGAAAAGGGTCAGTTGGTAATCCGAAGCTGTTTCGGAAGGCCGTTTCTTCCTGCCTTTTTGCCGCTCCCCGCATACGGAAGCACTGAAAGGGGTGGATGACTGGTATCTGCCGCCCTGTTTCAAAAGAAGCTGTTCGATCTCCTTCGGCGGCGGCCCGCCCGCCCTCTCCGCAAGGCGGAGGAAGTGGGAGCATTGGACGGGGCTTAAATAGTATGTCTGCGGCACGTCTGCCTCCAAAATCCGCCACGACGAAAATCCGCTGCCTTCGTGCCAGCCTTCGGGAGCCTGCCCAATACTGGGCGTCCATGAGCCGCCAGCACACATCAGGCGTTCCCCCTCGCACCATTCCGGCGTTTCCCCATCTTCCCGAAGGAGGCATTGGAACTTCGGTGTCCGAGAAGGCGGATAGGACGGCTCTAAAGTCCATCCGGTCATTTGTAGAAAACGCTCCCATGACGTTTTCCCAAACAGCGATAGCTGGATATAGGTTATCAGTAGCATCCCTCATTTCCTGTATGATACGAAACGCCTGATAGAACAGGCTTGATTTTGCCCCGGCAAGGCCGGAGCGGTTGCCGATCAGAGAAAGGTTCTGACAGGGGGAACCGAAGGTAATTACATGAACCGGCGGGATTTTCCCGCCGTCCACCTTCGTAATATCCCCCAAATGCACCATGTCGGGAAAGTGCCTTTTGGTTATGGAGATGGGTGCTTTTTCAATCTCACTGGCCCATACCGGACGGATACCGCACCGGGAAGCAGCCAGAGGGAACACGCCAATCCCGTCGAAAAGGCTTCCCAGCTTAATGTCCGGCATGGCCCGGGGTGCCGTGTCCCTTCACGGCAAGCACCCCTTCCAGTGTGGTCGCCGCAATGCCCAGCCGCCCGGCAACCGCAATATCATTTTTTACATCCTCGTCCACAGCGCTGCCGCAGACGATCAGGGTGTGGGAGCGCCGCAGCATATCCCGGCGCATATCAATCCCGGCCTTATGTTCCTCGGGAACGCTGTCATTCAAAAACAGCGGCAGATACAAGAGCGGGCAGATCGGGGAAAAGCCCGCCTCATAAGCAAGACGGCAGTAGTGGGCCGCCAGCTCCATATCAACATCCGGCTCGCCGCTCCATGCGGCGGTCAGGTATGCTAAAGGTCGTTTCATTGGTTGAGCCTCCATTTCTGTTTTGGTTTAGGGAAAAGCAAGAGTTCGCCCAACCCCTCCGCCCCTTCCCCCGGGAAGGGGAACGGCTCTGGAGAATTTATATCCCCGTCGCTTGACCGGGAAAAAGCATAACCGGGAGAAATCCGTCAAGGGTGCCTCTGGCACCGCCTGCGGCGGCGCTGCCCTTGACTGATTTTCCCGGCTATGCTACGGAATAACTGGCGACGGGGAATAATTTATATCTCCAGAGCTTCGGGGCGCGGGGCAGAGCCCCGCAATCCTCGGGCCATGCTGACCCGAAGTTTGGGCTTACTTTTCCTGTTCGTTTTTCTTCTCCGGCTTTTCGTGTTCCTTCTGCTGACCCTTCCAGTCGTCCAGCAGCTTGATGATCTGGTCCTTCATTTCCCTCGGCGTAGTTTCCTTGCCGAAATACTTGCTCAGTTCCGCACCTGTCAAAATCACTTTGTCTACCTCCTTTTTGTCCTCCATCATAATGCCGTCGATCACATCCCCGTTGAGCAGCTTCTTTTCGTCCAACTCACGCATACGCTTTGCCTGCGCCTGTGAAGGCGAGGACTGCTGGCTGTCAATGGCGACGGCGATATAGTTCTGGTTCTTCTTGCCGATATAGGAAAGCTCCACCGCCGTAGTAAAGCCCAGCTTTTTTTCATCCATCAGCTTCATCAGGTCGGGAACCAGCTCATTGAGACGGATATACCGCTGCACCTGCTTGACCGCCATCTTATTGCGCTCGGCCACGATCTCGTTGGAGCGTTTGCCTGCGTCCTTCGGGTCAATCTGGCCCGAAGTGCGGGAGCCCTGGTGCTTGATAGCTTCAAGCTGCATTTTCAAGGCTTTGGCCCGCTCACTGGGGAGGATTTCTTCACGCTGGTTCAGATTGTCCTCCACCATCTGTGTGATGGCTTCATCATCTGTCAGGTTTCGGACGATACAGGGCATATCCGCATATCCGGCAAGCTCACTGGCTTTCTGGCGGCGGTGGCCGGACACGATCTCATAGCCGCCATCCTCACGGGGACGGACGATAGCGGGCTGGGTCACGCCCTTGTCCTTGACGCTGGACACCATAGCCCGCATTTCTTCATCATCCCGAACCTCAAAGGGATGGTTCTTGAAGGCGTGAAGCTCGTTCAGCTTGATATAGACGATCTGTTCCTTGCCCCGGCGTGGTGCATCCTTCGGTTTTTCGGGTTCCTTCGGAGCGGGAGCGGCCTGTACCGTTGGAGCCGTTTTTTTCTCCGGTTCCTTTTTGACCGCCTTTTCCGGTTTCTGTGCGGGAGCTTTGGACTTCGGGGCTGCGGCCTTGTCCTTATCTGCTTTCGGGGGACGGCCCCGGCGCTTCGGCTGTTCCGGCTCTTTGGGTTTTTCCTCCGCTTTCTTCGGAGCCTCCGGCTGCTTTTCCGGTTTTTCCGTTTTTGCCGGGGCAGGCTTTTCCCCGCTGGGAGCTGCCGCCCGTTCCTCGACCTTCTTTTCCTTCATAATTTCAGCGAAGTTATAGACAGAAACCTGTGGGTTCTTTACCTCTGGTTCCGTCTTTTTTTCCGGCTCCGGGGAAACGGAAACCTTCTCCGGCTCTTTTGGGGGAGCGGGAGGCGTTTCCTTGCCCGGCCCGCTATCCGTTACCGGCTGTTCCGGCGTTTTTGTGGTTTTATCATCTGCCATAAGCATTTACCTCCTGTTTTTTGGCATGAAAAAAGGGGCTCAACTTTTCAGTCAAGCCCCCGTGGGAAGTTCCTCCTTTCTCCGCCATGATACAAAAATACCGCCCGTAGTCTCGTTTGGGCGGTACTTTGTGTAAGATTGGCAGTCCATTATTAAGTTTTTTATTATGTTCCCTTTGTACACCGTTGCAAAACTCTCTTTTTACCTTCTTGCGGTCACGATTACCTTGCTGATTCCATATAATTCTATCTTCTCGGAACATAATCTCCTTTCCACCGCTTTTCTTCTGTGAATAGCCCTGCACGGAACAAAGTTCACCCGGCTTTTTGAAATGTACTTTTCCCTTCTGCTTATAGTTGTCAACGAACACCTTATCAAAAGCAATCCACACCTGTGCTGTAATTCCATGCAACGCTACATTTGCGCCGATATTATCATTAAAGTGCTTATAGTATTTTTCCATATCAGCCTTAAAGGCATTTCTGCTAAAACCGTTTTCTTCCAAAAATGCTTTTCTCTTTTTTTCTAATGCCCACTTTTCCTTCTGATTGCTGGCAGTATCAATCATTTTCATGATTTCTTGGTATTCAGGCATTCTTTCAACTTGGCATTTCTTCTTTAGTTCAGCATGAACCAGCGTATTATACAGCTGCCGCGCAATCTCGAAACGCTTTTCAAGATGGTCGGACTGCCATTTTTCCAGTTTAAGGGGCAGCGTCAGACAACAAGTCGCCCCGTCTTCCTTTTTCTCCTCATTGTCCACGAGTGTCCCTCCCCTTCCTTTGCTTTTCCACCCCATTATACCGCATTTTCTCCTCATTTTCAAGCAAGAACAGCAAATTCGACATTCATCCGCTGTTTTTTTACTGTACAGCGCTTTTTGTAATTTGTCCCCTTCGCCCATCTATCCGCCATTCCATTCATCCCGTTCCGAAAACGTGTGAATTTGTGAAAAAAATATCGTTAAAATCGTGTCAGCCACTTGACAAGAGCTTAACAATCTGCTACACTGTTCTCGTCACCCCGACAAACACCGACATTCCCCGTTCGCGGGCGCATCCCCGCAGGACGGATGAAGCATAAGGAGAGAGTATCATGGCGAAAGAGTATCCGATCGTCGATAGCGTGGAGAGCTTCGAGGCTGCCCTCGCCCGCGTCCGCGCGGCACAGAAGGTCTATGCGACCTACACGCAGGAGCAGGTGGACAAGATTTTCAAGGCAGCTGCCCTCGCCGCGAACAACATGCGCATCCCGCTGGCGAAGATGGCGGTGGAAGAAACCGGCATGGGCGTGGTGGAAGACAAGGTCATCAAGAACCACTACGCCGCAGAGTACATCTACAACGCTTACAAGAACACCAAGACCTGTGGTGTCCTGGAGCGCGACGAGGCTTACGGCATCACCAAGATCGCCGAGCCCATCGGCATCGTGGGCGCCGTCATCCCGACGACCAACCCCACCTCCACCGCGATCTTCAAGACGCTGATCAGCCTGAAGACCCGCAACGGCATCATCATCTCTCCCCATCCGCGCGCGAAGAAGTCCACCATCGCCGCCGCGAAGGTTGTGCTGGAAGCCGCTGTGGCTGCCGGCGCGCCCGAAGACATCATCTCGTGGGTTGATGTTCCCTCGCTGGAGCTGACCAACATGGCGATGAAGGAAGCCGACATCATCCTTGCCACCGGCGGCCCCGGCATGGTCAAGGCGGCATACTCCTCCGGCAAGCCTGCGCTGGGCGTCGGCGCTGGCAACACGCCCGCGATTATCGACGAATCCGCTGACGTGAAGGTGGCCGTCAACTCCATCCTGCACTCCAAGACGTTCGACAACGGCATGATCTGCGCGTCCGAGCAGTCCACCATCGTGCTGGACAGCATCTACGACGCGGTGAAGGCGGAGTTCGCCAAGCGCGGCGCGTACTTCCTCGAAGGTGAAGAGCTGGACAAAGTGCGCAAGACCATCATCATCAACGGCGCGCTGAATGCCAAGATTGTCGGTCAGAAGGCGCACACCATTGCCAAGCTCGCGGGCGTGGACGTGCCGGAAACCGCCAAGGTGCTGATTGGTGAAGTCGAATCCGTGGATATTTCTGAAGAGTTCGCGCATGAGAAGCTTTCTCCCGTGCTGGCGATGTACCGCGCCAAGGACATCGACGATGCGTTCGACAAGGCGGAACACCTGATTGCTGACGGCGGCTACGGCCACACCTCTTCTATCTACCTGAACGCCGTCACCCGCAAGGATTTGATTGACCGCTTCGCCGCGCGCATGAAGACCTGCCGTATCCTCGTCAACACGCCTTCCTCTCAGGGCGGCATCGGCGACCTGTACAACTTCATGCTGCGTCCGTCGCTGACGCTGGGCTGTGGCTCGTGGGGCGGCAACTCCGTCTCTGAGAACGTCGGCGTCAAGCACCTGCTGAACGTCAAGACTGTTGCCATCCGGAGGGAGAATATGCTGTGGTTCCGTGCGCCTGAAAAGGTCTACCTCAAGAAGGGCTGCCTGCCCGTCGCCCTGAATGAACTCAAGGCAGTTATGGGCAAGAAGCGCTGCTTCATCGTCACCGACGCGTTCCTGTTCAAATCCGGCTTCACCAAGGCGATTACCGACAAGCTGGATGAGCTGGGCATCGTCCACACCACGTTCTACGATGTTGCGCCCGACCCTTCCCTCGCCTGCGCGAAGGAAGGCGCCAAGGCGATGACCTCCTTCCAGCCGGACTGCATTATCGCCATCGGCGGCGGTTCCGCAATGGACGCCGGCAAGATTATGTGGGTCATGTACGAGCATCCGGAAGTGGACTTCCTCGACATGGCAATGCGTTTCATGGATATCCGCAAGCGCGTGTACACCTTCCCGAAGATGGGCGAAAAGGCGTACTTCATCGCCATCCCGACCTCTGCTGGCACGGGCTCCGAAGTCACCCCGTTCGCCGTCATTACCGATCACTACGAGCTGCTGCCGAAGATGGCGATTGTGGACGCTGACATGATGATGTCCGCGCCGAAGGGCTTGACCTCCGCCTCCGGTATCGACGCGCTGACCCACGCGCTGGAAGCCTACGCCTCCATGCTGGCGACAGACTTCACCGACGGTCTGGCGAAGCAGGCGGCTCAGCTGATTTTCGAGTATCTGCCCGCGTGCTACGACAACGGTCAGAACGAGCCGGTTGCCCGCGAAAAGATGGGCAACGCCGCCACGATGGCTGGCATGGCGTTCGCGAACGCGTTCCTCGGCGTCTGCCACTCCATGGCGCACAAGCTGGGCGCGTTCCATCACCTGCCGCACGGCATCGCCAACGCGCTGCTGATTGAGCTGGTCATCCGCTACAACAGCGCCGAAGTTCCCACGAAGATGGGCACCTTCCCGCAGTACGCCTATCCGCACACGAAGCGCCGCTACGCTGAATTCGGCGAATTCCTCGGCTTCAAGGGTGCGAATGACGACGAGACGGTGGAGAACCTGATTCGCAACATCCATGCCCTGAAGGAGCGCGTCGGCATCAAGAATACGATCCGCGACTACGGTGTGGACGAAGAGAAGTTCCTCGCGACGCTGGACGAAATGTCCGAGCAGGCGTTCGACGACCAGTGCACCGGCGCGAACCCGCGCTACCCGCTCATCAGCGAAATCAAGGAAATGTACCTCAAGGCATACTACGGCGAGTAATGCGCCATTCTCCCCGGCTTGGCAGGAATGCTTCTGCTGGGCCGGGCATTTTTGAGCACAAAAAATTTTGTCTGCTTGCAGGAATGTCGCATTTGGGCGGCGAATAGATATCTAGGACAAATATCGACTTCATGATGAGGTCGTCTCCCCCAATCAACACGCGGAAGAAGTAAGCAGTCGTCACCAACTCAATCGCGCGGAAGGGTCAAGGGAGGAACTCCCTTGCGGAGTCCAGA
>OHME01000965.1_pt1 | contig 11376 bp, 6 predicted proteins | sample 1569201 | NCBI WGS metagenome assembly OHME01 (sample SAMEA3879587, study PRJEB24766) | human gut metagenome | biome: human-associated habitat; feature: feces | place: USA | collected 1985/1987
CAGCAATCCGGCAGTACAGGGAGTCCAGTTTTGTTCAAAGCTTTTTGACATATCTTTTGGAGCATCGTCCAAGTGAAGACATCTCAGATGAACAGCTTGAGGCATTGACTCCGTGGAGCAAAGAAGTTCAAATTGTTTGCAAAAATTAAAATGAAGTAAAACGCTTGCATCTAGCAAAGATGATGCAAGCGTTAATTAAAATCTAGCGTTGGAATATTGAGTGCTTACATAAAAACAGGTGTTGAAATTAATGCATGCCGATATTCGTATTTCAAAAAGCTCTTTTGAGAGACTATTGTAGCAAGTTACTCTGATGAATATCTAGGTCTGGTAAATTTATGGAAGTTAACATATAGGCTTTATTATTATGAAAAATAGTGATATTATATTATTTAGTACTAAAGGGAAGTAAACTTATTTCAAGTTGGAGGATTTATATGAATAAGAAATACAAAATTTTATCTGTTATATTGATAATGATGTTGTTTATTACTTCAAATATATCTGTTGCGATAGTACAAGCTTCGGGAATAGAGAGTAGAGCAAATATCTGTGATGGTGTGAAGATAAAATCGTTTTATAGCGATGGTTATACATCGGCAGCAATTACAGAGGATGGAGAATTATATTGTTGGGGAAATAATTCGGTCGGAACTGTCGGAAATGGTACTTTTATAAATCAGTTAACACCAGTTAAAATTCTAGAGGACGTTAGAGAGGTTTTTTTAAGTTCAGGGACATCCATCGCAATAACAACGAATGGAGATTTATATTGTTGGGGGTTTAATATATGGGGGCAGGTCGGAAATGGTACTACTATCAATCAATCAACACCAATCAAAATACTAAAGAATGTGATGGTATTTGATGCAGATGGTTCCACATTTTCAGCAATAACAACAAATGGAGATTTATATCGTTGGGGAAGAAATGAAGGTGGAGAATTGGGAAACAATTCTATTATAAATCAGTTAACGCCTATTAAAATATTAGAGAATGTTAAAGAATTTTCGTCATATGCTGGCGTATCAGGAGCAATAACGACAAACGGAGATTTATATTGCTGGGGATTAAATTGGGGAGGACACGTAGGAAATGGTACAACTGAAAATCAATTAATACCGGTTAAAATATTAGAGAATATAAAGGTTTGTTCAATAGAATCTGAAATATCAGGAGCAATAACAACAAACGGAGATTTATATTGCTGGGGGCGTAATGTACATGGTGCTGTAGGAAATGGTACTACAAATGACCAATTAACACCAGTTAAAGTATTAGAGAATGTTAAAAGTGTCTTGATAAATAATAATTATACAACAGCAGCAGTGACAACAAACGGAGAATTATATTGTTGGGGCGATAATGAGTATGGAAAGGTAGGAAATGGAACTAGAGATACTCAATTAACACCAGTTAAAGTATTAAGTAGTGTTAAATGTTTCACAGCATATGATACAAACAAAGCAATAACAGCAAATGGAGATTTATATTGTTGGGGACTTAATAGTTATGGACAAGTAGGAAATGGAACAACAGTTAATCAATTGACACCATTGAAAATATTAGAGAATGTTAAAACAGTTAATAAAAATTCTGCAATAACAACAAATGGAGACTTATACTGTTGGGGATATAATACAAATGGCCAGGTAGGAAATGGAACAACAGATACTCAGTTAACACCATATAAAGTTATATTTCCTAAAGATACAAGTATTGATTCTTCTGTAACTCTTAAGGCAACAGCAAAGGCAGTAAATGCTTTCTTAAAAAAGACATTAAAGGACCAAAAATGGGCAGATGGTAAAATTGACAGTATTTCTATGGATTTTACCATGAAAGACAAGAAATATACTTTTACACCACTAAACATGGATTTTGCGGCAGGAATGCCTCTGTCGAATTTGAATTATCAGGCAGTTATTGACACTGATAGTAAGACGGTGAAAGTGTTACTTGGTGCGTCAAAGGATGGAAAGTCAGAGATAAAACAGACGACCAATGTTAATAGTACATCATGGGGACAGCAGTATCAGTCTGTCAAAAAGATGTACAAAGACCTGACAGGTTTAGATGCAAAGACTTCAAGGGCAACATGGAATAACTTTGAAAAGATGAAATCAGAGCTAAATCACTTAAAGTGTGATATGTTTGTCAATGCAGATATGAAAATCACCGGCTTTATGGAGTTTTCATATAGTGATGATAGCCGGTTATCATTCAAGGAAGGTGGAATAATTGAGAAAGTATCTGTCGATACCAAATTCTCTTCTCCTGTAGTGGCTCCATGGGTATATATATCATTAGGATTAGGGGTATCTGAAGAAGGAACCCTGAAAGTTCAGGTAAATGATAATGTTCCTGAGCTAATTGCATCACTGGAGCTTGCGGCTAAGGCATCAGCAAAAGTAACTGGACAGATTCCGGTCATTGCAAAAGTTGAAGGCATGATAGATGCAGAACTTTCAGCAACAGTAGCCAATACTGATCCCAAATTTACTGTTGATATGACAGGTGATATTTCACTTAAGGCAACAGCACTTGCCGGAATTATAGAGGTTTACAATAACACCTGGAATTATCTCGATTGTCAGATATATCCGGAATTTAAAAATAATAATGATACAGAAATCGCATCATATAATTCTACAGATGAAATGCTGTGTACGGCATCCGGCACAGAACGAATAGTAGGGGCGCAGAGTACTAAGCTGTCCGGTACAGATTTTAGTGAACAAAACGTTTACAGTCAGAATGAGGCTAGGCTGATATCTTTGAGTAACAATAGAAAATTACTATTATGGCTTGATGACAGTAGGCAGAAAAGTAACAATAACCGCACCACATTAATGTACTCTGTTTATGATGGCAGTAACTGGTCAAATCCGGAAGAAGTATGTGATGATGGCTGCTTTGATGGAGAATTCTCTTATTATGTAGAAAACGATAACACTGTATATGTTGTTTTCCAAAAAGGAAATATGATTTTTGGAGATGACACGGAATATTCGGATGTCGTACGAAATATAGATCCGTATGTGACCAAATTTGATGGCAGTACTTTTTCTACCCCGGAAAAGGTAAGAGATGACAATAATTCATATGAAGATAATTTTACAATTACAAAGAATGATAGTCAGCTAAAAGTAACTTATGTGGAATATCCATCTGATTATCTCGCGGGCAATTCAGATACTTTAAATCTTATGAATACCATAAATAATGGCTCTGAATGGGCTGATAATATGATTTGTGAAGAAAACAGTTTTATCTCTGATTATGAATATATAGACAGCCGGCTTTATCTGGAATTATATAACACAGACAAGGGATGCTATGAACTGTATAAATCAGATAATGGCAACGATGAATTATTAAAATCTCTTTCACAGGAGGTTAAATTAGTATCTGTTGGAGATAAAATATATTATGTTGAAAATGATATTTTAAATACTTTAAAAGCAGATAAAATATCTGAATGTCAATTACCATATGGTACAGATTATAAGATTATCACAAATGGCAACAGCACAAAGCTTGTTTACGAGATAATAAATGAGGATCACAGTTCAGCACTATACAGCGGAGATATTTCAGATGGAACAGTGGGAGATACCTTAATCTATAGGTCTGAAAGTGACTATATAAAGAGTTACAACGGATGTATTGATGAAAATGGCAATTTAGATATTGCAACAACCTTGTGTACTTTGAATTCAGACCTTTCTGAAAGCAACTATTCATTAAATATTATAGGACGCGAAAAAAATTATTCGCTTGCATCAACATACTTATATTATGATGAGAATAATGTAGTGGCTGATAAGGATTTGGACTTATATTATGATGTAACTAATAACGGAAATGAAAATATTTCATCATATAACGTTGTGCTTTATGATGAAAGCGGAAATACTTTAGCGGATTCTAAAGTAACAACAGGTATTAAAGTGGGTGAAACCCGTGAAGAAAAATTAGTATATCACATTCCAAAAGATTTTGGTGAGCAAAGCGTCTATATTCAGATACAGTCTGTTGATGGAAAAAAGATATATTCAAAGGCTGAAACGGTTATAAAACACAATGATATAGAAATATGCGATGTGCAGGTAAAGCATATGTGTAATGGTGATTACGGTATTGAGTGTACATTGAAAAATAATGGCTATCAAAATGCTGATAATGTAGCTATTTCTTTTAATAGCAATGGAAATGATATAATAAAAGAAGCTGAGATAGAGCATTTAAACATTGGGGAAACTTGTACAGCCGGTGTTGAGTTGACAGCAGATGAATATGCTTGTATATCAGATAAAACCTTGTATTGTGAAGTGATGAGTTCACTTTCAGAAAGCGATTATGGTAACAATTCAAAAACAATTGATTTGAATAAAACTACTGCAGACGGAATACATAACTGGGTAAAAGATGAAAAATCCGGAAAATATATTTGCAGCATTTGTGGCAAAAAGATAGAAGATGATTATTCTGGTGAACTGAAAGGCCTTTCGCTAAGCCTGAGTGATGATATCGGACTGAACTTTGTTATGCAACTGTCAGATTCGTTACTGATAGATAAAGATAATATATATGTCGAATTTACCACGGATGGCAGCAAAAAATCCACACGTGTATATCTTAAGGACGCAGACAAGGTAAATTACAACGGAACCGACTGTTATTCATTTAAGTATAGAGTTAATGCTGCTGAAATGACCAAAAAGGTAAATGCGGTGCTTCATTGCAATGACTGGACAGGACAGACATATTCATATTCGGTTTATGACTATGCAAGTAAAATACTAGCTGAGCCAGAAAGCAGCGAATACAAGTCATCAGCACCACTTATAAAAGCAATGCTGAACTATGGCGGATATGTTCAGACTTACTTTAATGAAAAAACAGATGCTCTTGCCAATAAGGGATTATATAATAAGACCAATGATCCTGTATTAACAACTAATACAACAGTTTCAAAAGACTATAATTATGCTGTATTCAACAACAATATTGGCGTTTCATTCATAGGCGGCAGTCTTGTCCTGAATTCCGGTACAGATTTGAAGCTGTATTATAGCATTAATGACCAAAATATGGCGAATAACATAAATGTGAGTGTAAATGGACAAAATGTTGCACCGGAGTATGATGGAAATATCATGTGTGTAAGAGTCCCCGATATTAGCATTTCATCGCTTGGTGATACATATAACGTTAAAATCAGCGTGAATGGAAAAGAGCTAAATCAGAAGTATAGTGCAATGACATATATGTATAAGGCACTAAATTCACAAAACTCTAATACGAAGCTGAATAATGTAGTAAAGGCGTTATATCTTTATAATGAAGCAGCAAAGCAGTATTCGATGGAAATTGAATAATCGCGCTAGGAGATAGGGGACAGAGATGTCCTCTATCTTATTATAAATTCGCTATACCGAGGATGGTGGTTTTTTTAGATTATTTTTCTGATTTTCCTTTTATCTTGAAGAAAATGGTGGTATGCTAGTGAAATACTTGAAAAGATAGTCAAATTAATTGAGCTTAGGAAAGAACCGGGACTGCTTTCTGCTATATGGATATTACATAATCTGGTATATACGAAGAATACGGTTATAGATACTATTGGAATTGAAAGAATAGATAGATTACTGTTTTTTTTGGCAGAATTAATTAACTACGATAATGCTGCTATGAAAGATATTAAGCATTGTATTGAGCTTCGACAGGCTTGTGCGGCTCTGGCTTTTAGACTATTTGATTGGAAGACAGTAAATTGCGGTAAGGGTGTGGAAAAATGGCGCGAGATTTGTAAATCATCTGATGAGGCAAACGAGGTACGTAATCAGTGGATATGGTAAATTTTGCAGGAACTTACTAGTATTTTGGGTTTTTAGCTATACTATTACCCATGGACATTTATCAGGTCTGGGTATCTTACAATCCTGCATGGACCTAGAGGAATATTATATTTACTAAATACATTGGGAAGATAGTGCAAGAAATGCATATAGGGAAAAGAGGTAAAATATAAATTGTTTTTTTGATACAAATCCGTTATACTATAGAAAAGTGTAGCGGATTTTTGTTGAGGTGGAGATGTGAAAAAAAGTAAAACGAATATTTTGAATAATTTTTTCTCCAAAAACACCTTTTATCATTGTTATAGCGAAGGACAGGACAAGACATATATACAGGTTATTAATAGATATATTGATCAGCCGGTAGGAAAGAATAATAAGCAGCTTGTGAGTGAAATGTACCATGTTCTTAAGCAAGACTATAGAAATGAGTATTTTTATAAGAATACATTGTTAAATAAGCTGCTTTTGGGCGTGCATAGCGTAAATACAACAACGGCTCTGACAGAGATACCGATTGCGAATTCTAAGGCGGATTTTGTACTTATTAATGGAAAGGCTGTTGTTTACGAAATAAAGACAGAGTTAGATAATCTGGAGCGGTTAGAGAATCAGATTAATGATTATTATAAGGCATTTGATCATGTTGCTGTAGTTACATATAATGATAATGTAGAGGCTGTGCGAACAAGGATTCAGAATATCGGTAAACCGGTAGGTATATATGCTTTGCAAAAGTCAGGAGTGCTTAAGACTATACAACGGCCAGAGAGATATTGTGAAGCATTAGATACTGGTGTTTTATTTAGATTACTAAGAAAATCAGAGTATGAGAATGTCATTATGGACAAATATGGGGCGTTGCCGGAGACTTCTGATTTTAGATATTATAATGAATGCAGGAAGTTATTTGTACAGCTTCCTATAGATGAATCCTATAGTGAGGTTTTGAAGATATTAAAGAGAAGAAGTAATATAATCAAGGATGAGTATGATAATATTCCTTATGAATTGAAATTTTTGGCTTATTTTATGGGCTTAAAGGAAGAGGATTACGAGAAGATTGATGTTTTTTTAAATGAGGCATATGGAGGGGTGTAGAATGTATTTTCCTTATTTACGTGGACGGCAGTTTGAATTGATTGCCTTGAGGGAATTAATTGAAAATGATTGTATTAATAGTTCAATCATTCCTATTATTGAGCCGGTAAAGCCGACGGCTACTTTACTTAAGACGATAGAGGCTTTTGTGAGCAGAGACAGGGAAATAGCTGTAGTTATGAATCCGGAGGTTGGGGATTTTGTTGATAAACTATCGGGGCTGAGAACAGAAAATTCTAAACTGGCAAATAGTTTATTAGATTTACTTGAAAACTGCAATAAAGTGATTAAAGCTTATATCATGAATAAAGAAAGTGCTGTGTTTTTGGCGGACAATAATGATAAAGAGAATAAACTGATAATAAATCGTGACAGGGATAGCCTAAATGATTTTTTGGATGTTTATGATGGTGTGTTGCCTAGATTTACTTTGATTCCGGATGATAGGGCATTTAAAAGAATGGTTCCGGATTCAAAAGTATTATTAGAGGATTGTTTTAACAAAAAGGTTCGCAACGTTGATTATCTGGATAATGAGGATGAATTCTTTACAGACAATAATATTTACTTTGAAGAAGATGATCTGGTTGGGTTTTCTGATTATTCAGTTGTGGGGGAAGAATTTAATGAGTCAGGATTTGCCCCGGTTGCTGTGGCAATACACATAATATATTTTGATGAGAATAAAGCATTACGAATCCATCATTTTGTCTCTGATTCAAATACCGGAATCGAGGATCCGGCAGGTAAATTCGGTGAAGCTCTTGAGAAGCTGGTGGAGTGGTGCAATAGGCATAATGTTCAAAGTACGTTGGGAATGAAGGGCTTTTATGTTTGCTATAATAGTGGCAAATATCCTGGATTGGGAACTGTAAAGAAGTATTCTATAATGCATCATTTGGAGTTGGTTAGTGATTATTTAGGGGGAAAATAATAAATATGCAAATTGGTTCAGAGTGTTTTAAAGATGAACAGCTCTGCTATATGATTGAGAGCGCACAGAAACTGGGGAGATGTGATATAACAGGTAGGGACAACTGTTTTGTGTATGATACAGACAAGGATTTCTATTTAAAGGAATACATTGAAGAGCTTATCGATGTATTCACTGTTGCCAAATATATGGGAGTTGATGAAGCTGATGACAGAGTTGCATACATTAGTACTTTTTTATGTAGCTGGAATGTATTTTCTGTTGATGCTGATAGGATACGGGAGATTATTCGTGCAATCTGTCAGCAAAGATATAATGATGAGCCTGAATTATTTGATGAGAAAGTGACTATTAGAGAGCTCTTTTCTTCCGATGAAATGGAACAGAAATGTATATTAAAGACATATAGCTGGTCTGATTTTTGTTATAACATTAAGCATGTCAACAGATTCCATTCTCAGCAATTCAACCTTAAGCAGCTTAAGATATTGCTTGAAAACATGGTTTTTGATTTTCAGGCAGGAGCGTTGAATTTATACCGCTCCAGAATATGTGACGAAAAAAGCTATGATGAAGGCTATCCTCAAAGAAAAATGGGAGCACCGCCGATTGCTTTTACAACGTCAGGAAGGACAAACTCAGAAGGAATTCAATGTTTGTATTTGGCTAGTGATACGGATACGTCATTTCACGAAGTCAGAGCTCGGGATAATGACCGTGTTTCTCTTGGAACGTTCAATCTGGTTAAAGATATTAGAATCGTTGATCTGACTATGTTTGATAAAATTGGACCATTTTCAGTTCCTGATTTTGACATGACATGGTTTGCCATCAATATAGATATTATCAGAAAAATCGGAAACGAGGTTGCTATGCCGATGAGGCGATTTGATAGTGTACTCGACTACATCCCTACACAGTACATTTGCGATTTTGTTAAGCATCTGGGATATGATGGCATTAGATATAAAAGTACCTTGTCAGAGGGCGGAGTTAATTATGCTATCTTTGATGAAAAGAAGTTTGAATGTGTTGATGTGAAAGTGGTACATATTGAAAATATGCAGTATGAATGGCATTATCTTTTAAAATAAAAACCAATAAGGTATTGCAAAGATTAGAAGTAAAAGGGAATGAGACAAAAAGAATTTACACAGAAAACAGCATTATCAAAGGATGAGTTGAATCGTATATATAAATATAGAAACAATAAGATTATACAATGGGTTTTCCTATTAGCGGTAGTCTTATTGCTGTTAGTAATAATGATATCTTATTTGACAAAAGAGTTTATGAATAGTATTTCAGTAGATATAATATGGGATATATTATTTGTAGTATTATTTATATATATAGCTATACTTTGTATGAAAAATATCAGAAAATTGAGAAATATTAAAATTGATTCGCTTAGTGTACGAAGAGCTGTAATTACAGAAAAGCAGTCTGTGAAAAGCAAGGATTTAATCAATAGGTCAAGAAATAGATTTGTGGCTGCAAAAATTGATGATAATGTTACCTTATATGCTATGTGTTCTCAAAAAGAGTATGAAAGAACGATGGTTAACAAGTCTATTGGATTATTTTTTACTCTTGGAGATGATACTATAAGGGTTATTGTTCTGTAATGTAATTAATCTTAACTTTGAACTATAACTAAGAAAAGCAAGCAATATTCATGTACGGTGAAAGAACTCTCTTGAAGTGAATTTTTATGCAATTTTACCACTTCACCGCATTAAAATTTAATATTTTTTTTATAAAATGTGCAAAATATGACAAAAAGTACTGGACAAAATGTCCTATATAAGGTAAAATGCATATATGCAATCAAGCAACACATTTGAAGGTTGTGCAGATAGTATTGGGTATATTTTACGAATTGGGGGGATTTTTCATGAGAATATATCATGCTAAGGATTATGCAGATATGAGCAGAAAGGCTGCAAATATCGTATCGGCACAGGTGATTATGAAGCCTAATTGTGTATTGGGACTGGCTACAGGCTCTACACCTATCGGCTTGTATAAGCAGCTCGTTGAGTGGTTCAAGAAGGGGGATTTGGACTTCTCAGAGGTTATGACGGTGAACCTTGATGAGTACAAGGGACTAAGCCGTGAGAATGACCAGAGCTACTATTATTTTATGCATCAGAATTTGTTTGATCATGTGAATATTCCGGTTGAGAATACTCACCTGCCAAACGGCATGGAGCCGGATTCGCAGAAGGAGTGCAAGCGCTATACAGAGCTGATTCAGTCTCTTGGCGGTGTTGATTTACAGCTTCTTGGTATCGGGCACAATGGTCATATCGGTTTTAATGAGCCGGGCGAGTCTTTTGACAAGCAGGTACACTGTGTGAATCTTACAGAGTCTACTATTGAGGCCAATAAGCGCTTCTTTGCATCGGCTGATGATGTTCCGAAGCAGGCTTATACAATGGGCATCAAGACCATCATGCAGGCTAAGAAGATTCTTATTGTTGCAAGTGGTGAGGATAAGGCAGAGATTGTGCACAAGGCTTTCTTTGGACCGATTACACCACAGGTGCCGGCTTCTGTATTGCAGCTGCATAATGATGTTACGCTTGTAGCGGATGAGGCTGCATTGAGTTGTTTGTAGATGTTTTTTAGTTGAGAAGGTGCATGTATATGATAATAAAAAATGCAAGGGTATTTACAGAGGATGGCAGCTTTATGCAAGGCGATGTTGTCGTTAAGGATGGCCGTTTTGACAGTGTTTTGGAGAGAACAGCTGACACGGACGCGGCTAATGACAGCGCACCGCAGGAGATTATAGATGCATCAGGTCTTATCATGATACCGGGTCTTGTGGATATTCATTTTCATGGATGCAAGGGAGCTGATATGTGTGACGGTACCACAGAGGCACTTGATGTGATTACAGCATACGAGGCTTCTGTCGGAGTGACGAGCGTGTGTCCGGCTACTATGACCATTCAAAGGGATGAGCTTTTGAGTGTCATGAAAAATGCCGGTGATTATAATTATCATGGTGGTGCACATCTTGTAGGTATCAATATGGAGGGGCCTTTTATCAGTCCTTCTAAAAAGGGCGCACAGGCGGCAGAGAATATCATGCGATGTGATTATGATTATTTCTGTGAGCTTCAGGATGCGGCCCAGGGCTTGATAAAGCTTGTAGATATCGCTCCGGAGGAGCCGGGCGCGATTGATTTTATAGACAGGGTAAGAGGAAGTGTTGTGGTTTCAATAGCACACACAGCGGCTGATTATGACACCGCAGTAGAGGCTATTGAGCATGGTGCAAGCCATGCTACACATCTGTATAATGCGATGCCACCGCTTCATCACAGGAATCCGGGAGTTATCGGGGCTGTGAGAGATTCAGAAAAGTGTCATGCAGAGCTCATTTGTGACGGAGTGCATATTCATCCGTCGGTTATCAGGGCGACATTTGCCATGTTTGGTGCGAAGCGCATGATTTTAATAAGT
>OHME01000969.1_pt1 | contig 11309 bp, 5 predicted proteins | sample 1569201 | NCBI WGS metagenome assembly OHME01 (sample SAMEA3879587, study PRJEB24766) | human gut metagenome | biome: human-associated habitat; feature: feces | place: USA | collected 1985/1987
TCACCTTACCATGATTGTAACATGATGGATTATATGCGTGGAGATACCTATAATTGGGAATTGACGGTACAAATGATTGAACATGCCGGGTTGACGGATTTGTTCGAGGGAAAAGTGGACACGATGCCGGTGATCACATTTTGGGGAATACCTTCTTATTCCATACAACGTTTTATTTTTGATACAATGGAAGATCACATTCCGGCTGATCCCTCGTCCCTCCAGATAGGCGATCACTTGATTGTGATTGTAGTTTCGGGAGGGCGGAGAAAATTCTTTTTTCTTTTCCGGCGGTTTCTCTGGAAAAACGCTCTGGTATTCCTCCGGCGGTAATTGCAGGATTTGCCGCACTGCATCGGGGAATTTCATTTCCCGCACCTTCATCAGATATTGCAGGGCGTTGTATCCGCCGATCCCTTTGGAATACCAGTGCCATTTTCCATTGGAGATCCGCAGGCTGTCGTGGTCGATTGTTCGATATTCATTGCCGGCAACTCGTTTCAGATTTCCCGGCTCATAGATTTGCAGATAGGTCAGCAAGTCCATTTGCTCTGCTTTTGCAATATCTGCATCGGATATTCTCATATGATTCACCTCCGTGGTTTTATTTCGGAAATTGTGGACATCGTGTCCACAATTTTTCCCGTTTCATTTTGCGGTACGGGTTGCTTTGCGGCAGATGCTCACATCTCAGAAATTGTGGACATCGTGTCCACAAATTTTACACCACCGGTTCTCTTCGATACTTCCGGCTTTCCTCAAAGTTGCTGGCATACTTTTTGACATCTTCAAATGTCTTATAGCAGTTTGCCTGCCGCCGGTCATCTTCCTTTCGCATATACCGCATTGCCAGATGTCCCATTGCATTGAGATACCGCAAATCGCTGATGTTATCCATACGGTATACTGCCGGGTATTCCGGAGCATGGGTATAGATACGCATTGCCGTTGCCCATTCTCGTACCTCTTTGTCTAGTTCTGGTGCGTTTGGATGCAGTTGTACATTCCAGGCAATCAAGCGGCAGATCGCCACGTTGTCCTGCCCGAATCCCGGATCTTCACCGAGAATCAGATTGAAATCATTTTTGTCCAGTGTTCCCATACTGTTCCCGTACTGCTCCATGTACTTTTCAATTCTGCTTTTCAATTCCTTCATGGACGTATGAAATTTTCTCATATCTCCTGCCATTTTTGAATTCCTCCAAGTTCCTTTTACTTTGCTTTTGATGCTTGTGACATCAAGTATACCGGCAGCAGATGCTGTCGGTACAGTTCATGTCACATCTCTTACTTTCTACGGGTGATTCGGAAAAAATATAGATTACATGGGACTCACCATTCCTTTCTTATCCCAGTGTTTTTGGTGAATGTTTTGATAATGAAGATTTGTCGATGAGGTCTTGTTTACGCTGCCTTTCTGTTTCTCCGCTTCTTTCTGCGTGTCAGCAGCATGATGAGAAAGCTTGCCAGCAGTCCGGTACCAATCGCCATTACCGGTGTTGCATCTCCGGTTTTCGGTGTCGATGTGGTTTTTGGTGTTGCGGTAGAAGTCGGTGTGGTCGGTGTTGCAACCGGCGGTGTGGTCGGTGCCTTTTCGTCAGTCATAGTGACTGTGATCTCGCCATCGTCCGGAACCGTAAAGGTCTGATCCTTTGCCAGTTCGTATCCTGCCGGAGCGGATTTCTCGTGCAGCGTGTAGGTTTCGCCGGCAATCAACTGTGCAGTCAGAATGTGTGCATTGCCGTCTGTGGTCCATTCTTCAATGACGTTTCCATCCTTGTCCAGCAGCTGCATCACTGCACCCTTGATGTCATTGCCATCGGTATCTACCTTGCGGAGTGATACGCTGGTGGGCTTGTCGTACATCTCAACGTGTGTGAGTGAACCATCTATATTGACAGTAAAGGTAACATCTTCAGAGATCGTCCAGCCGTTGGGGGCGGAGATTTCACGGAGTGTGTAAGTCTCGCCGGCGGTCAGAATTCCTTCGATCAGGTGTGCTTCGCCGGTAGAGATCCATTCTTCGACGATGTTGCCGTTCTTGTCGATGATTTGCAGCGTTGCTCCAGGAAGTTCCTTGCCGCTGGTCAGATCGTACTTGGTGATAGATACCTTGGTGGTATCGTCCTGCATATTGACCTTGGTGATAGAGCCATCTGGATTAACGGTAAACTGCTGATCCTGTGCCAGCACATAGCCTGCCGGAGCGTTGGTTTCGTGTAATGTGTAGGTTTCGCCGGCAGTCAGCTGTGCTTCCATGTAGTTGACATCCGTGCCGGAGATCCACTCGTGGATCACATTGCCGTTTTTGTCAATGATCTGGAGTGTTGCACCGGAAATATTCTTTTCACCGGTGATGTCGGTTTTGCTGATGGATACCTTGGTGGTATCATCGATCATCTGTACATAGTCGATCTCGCCGGTTTCGCTGACAGTAAACGTTACGTCCTTTGCCAGTGTATAGCCAGCCGGTGCAGATACCTCATGCAGTACATAGGTCTGACCTGCAATCAGGACACCTTCGATCATATGCGGCTCGCTGCCGGAAGTCCACTGGTCAATGATGTTGTTATCCTTGTCCAGTACCTGCATCACTGCACCCGGCAGTTCGTCCTCACCAGTGATCGCTTTTTTGCTGATCTGTACCTTGGTGGTCTTGTCCAGCATCTCCACATGGGTGATGGTATTGTCCAGATTAACGCTGAACTCTACCTTTTCGGAAATGACATAACCGTTCGGGGCAGATGTTTCAATCAGCGTGTACTTTTCGCCTGCAATCAGCACCGCTTCGATGATGTGTGCTTCGTTGGTAGATACCCAGGAATCCACCAGATTGTTGTCCTTGTCATACAGTTCCAGGAATGCACCCGGCAGTTCTTTGCCGGTGGTGATGTCCTTTTTGCTGATGTGGACGGAGGTCGGTGCGTCTACCATGGAAACCATGTTTACGCTGCCATCCTGGTTGATCGTAAATGTGACATCTTCAGCAACAACATAACCATTCGGAGCAGACACCTCATGCAAGGTGTAAGTTGCACCGGCAACCAGTACGCCGTTGATCTGATGTGCCGTACCGTCAGATACCCACGCATCAATCACATTGTCATTGGCATCCCGTACTTCCAGTGCGGCTCCCGCCAGTTCCTTTTCGCCGGTGATGTCTGTCTTGCTGATGGATACCTTGGTGGTATCGTCCTGCATTTCGACGTGCGTTACGCTGCCGTCCGAATTAACAGCAAAGGATACATCCTCTGCAATGACATAGCCTGCCGGTGCAGATGTTTCCCGGAGCGTATAGGTTTCACCAGCAGTCAGAACTGCTTCGATCAGATGTGCTTCTTCTGTGGATACCCATTCTTCAATGACGTTGTCATTCTGGTCGATGATCTGGAGCGTTGCCCCTGCCAGAGCCGATCCGGTAGTGATGTCCGTCTTGCTGATGGATACCTTGGTGGTATCGTCATACATAGAAACCACATTGAGACTGCCGTCGGTATTGACAGTAAAGCTTGCATCTGCGGCAACCACATAGCCATTTGGTGCGGATACTTCATGCAACGTGTAAGTTTCACCGGCAGTCAGAACGCCGATGATCTCATGTGCCTTGTCTGTGGAGATCCATGCGTCAACCACATTGCCCTTGGAATCCAGCAGCTGCATCGATGCACCCGGCAGTTCCTTTTCGCCAGTAATTTCATATTTGGTGATAGCAACCTTGGTGGTGTCATCACGCATCTCTATTCTTGTGATATTGCCATCTACATCGACTTCGAACTCTACGTCCTCGGCAACTACGTAGCCGTTGGGAGCAGAAACTTCATGGAGGATGTACTTCTTTCCGACCGCCAGAACGCCAATGATCTGATGCTCTGTGCCGTCAGATACCCAGGCATCAATGATGTTGCCGTCAGTATCCTTAACTTCCAGTGCGGCACCTGCCAGTTCCTTTTCGCCGGTAATGTCTTTCTTGGTGACGTGCAGTTTAGTCGTATCGTCCAGCATGGTGACTTCCGTTACCTTGCCATTTGCATCAACGATAAATTCTACGTCAGTTGCAACTACATAGCCATCCGGTGCAGATACTTCATGGAGAATATACTTCGCACCAGCTGCCAGAATGCCGGAAATTTCATGTGCTGTACCGTCGGATACCCAGCTGTCAATGACATTGCCCTGCATATCCCAGACTTCCAGCGTTGCACCGGCAATTTCATTTTCGCCGGTGATGTCCTTTTTGGTGATCGATACCTTGGTGGTATCGTCCTTCATGGAAATTGTTGTGATTGTGCCGTCCGGATTAACAGTAAACTGCATATCGCTTGCCAGTACGTAACCGTCCGGTGCTGTTTCCTCATGGAGGATATATGTCTGTCCGGATACCAGTACGCCTTCGATCACGTGAGCCTTGTCGGTAGATGTCCATTCATCCATGACATTGCCGTCCATGTCCTTGACCTGAAGCTTTGCTCCCGGCAGTGGATTGGTTCCGGTGATGTCATACTTGGTGATCTCTACCTTGGTCTTGATGTTGTACAGAGTAATTGCATTGGGTGTGCCGTCCAGATTAACTTCGAACTGCTGATCCGCAGCAGTGTAGTAGCCAGCCGGAGCAGCTGCTTCCCGAAGGGTGTAGGTCTGACCGGCAGTCAGTTTTGCGGTCAGCGTATGTGTTGTGCCATCGGTGATCCACTCATCCAGTACATTTTCGTCCTGATCCAGAATCTGCAATGTCGCACCAGAAAGTGGTTTTCCGTCCGGATCAACTTTGTCCACCCGAACAACAGTTGCAATATCTGTCATAGATACGCTAGTCACACTGCCGTCGGTGTCGACAGAGAACTGCTGATCCGGAGATACCACATAACCTGCCGGAGCGGATACCTCGTGCAGGGTATAGGTCTGACCAGAGATCAGCTGAGCCGTCAGCACATGAGCCGTGCCGTCTGTCAGCCATTCGTCTACTACGGTGCCTGCCTTGTCGATGATCTGCAATGTTGCACCGGAAAGCGGCTTGTTTTCTTCCGTTACCTTGTTGATCTCTACCTTAGTGGTGTCATCATACATTGCAACGACAGTCACAGTGCCATCCAAATCGACTGTAAATTCTACATCGTTTGCGACCACATAGCCGTCTGCCGGAACAGATTCATGCAGGATGTAGGTTTGTCCGGCTACCAGTACGCCTACGATCTCGTGGGCTTTTTTAGTCGATGTCCAGCTATCCAGTACGTTGTCATTCTTGTCCCGTACCTCCAGCTTTGCACCGGGGATTTCTTTCTCGCCGGTGATGTCGTACTTGCTGATGGATACTCTGGTCTTTGCATTGTACAGAGCCACTTCATTGGCTGTGCCGTTTGCATTGACCGTAAATGTGATGTCCTTTGCTTTGTAGTAACCGTCCGGAGATGCTGCTTCCCGCAGGGTGTAGGTTTCTCCGGCGGTTAGTTTTGCAGTCAGAGTGTGTGCCTTGCCATCAGATGTCCATTCGTCTATTAGATTGCCGTTCTTGTCCAGCAGCTGTAATTTTGCTCCGGACAGCGGCTTGCTGTCAGCATCCAGCTTTTCTACGTTCACCCGTGTGGCGAGGTCGGTCATGGTGAGAATCTTTTTGCTGCCGTCTGCCGGAACGACAAACGACTGATCCGCAGCCTTGCAGTAGCCTGCCGGTGCAGATACTTCGTGCAGCACATAGGTTGCACCAGCTGTCAACTTGGCAGTCAGTACGTGTGCAGTGCCGTCAGTTGTCCACTGCTCCACTTCCTTGCCGTCCTTATCCAGCAGCTGTAAAACTGCACCCTTCAGAGGTGTGCCGTCCTCGGTAGTCTTATTGATCTCTACCTTGGTGGTATCGTCCTTCATGGCTACCTTTGTGACAGTGCCGTCCGGATTGACTACAAACGGCACGTCACTTGCAACAACATACCCATTGGGGGCTGCGGTTTCGTGCAGAATGTAGGATGCACCGGCGGTCAGTTTGCCGATGATCTCATGTGCCTTGTCGGTAGATGTCCATTTCTCAACGGCATCGCCCTTGCGTATGTAATTGCCGTTGGCATCTCTTTCCGCTGCGTACAGTTCCAGAGATGCTCCTGCCAGTTCCTTTTCGCCGGTGATCTCGTACTTGGTAAGAGATACCTTGGTAGTCAGGTCGGTCATGGAGAAACTTTGCAGCTTGCCGTCTGTGCCGACAACGATGGTCTGATCTGCTGCAACGCAGTAGCCTGCCGGTGCAGATACTTCATGCAAAGTATACGTTGCACCAGCTGTCAGCTTGGCGGTCAAGGTATGTGCCTTTCCGTCTGTTGTCCAGGCATCGACTTCTTTTCCGTCCTTATCCAGTAACTGCAAAACTGCACCCTTTAGGGCAGTTCCGTCCTCGGTAGTCTTATTAATTTCTACCTTGGTGGTGTCATCTTTCATGACGACTTTTGTGACAGTGCCGTCCAGATTGACGACAAACGGCACATCACTTGCAACAACATACCCATTGGGTGCTGCGGTTTCATGGAGAACGTAGGTCTGACCGGCTGTCAGCTTGGCGGTGATCATATGGGTTTCCTTGCCGGAAGTCCAGCTGTCCAGTGTATTTCCGCTGAGGTCACGTACTTCCAGTTTTGCACCTTCCAGTTCTGTGTCGCCGGTAATCGTTGTCTTGCTGATCTGCACCTTGGTAGACATATTGGTCAGCTTGACACTGGTCAGACTGCCGTCTGCGTTGACGGTGATTTTCTGATCCGCAGCGATGCAGTAGCCGTCCGGAGCGGACACTTCGTGCAGCGTGTATTCTGCACCGGCAGTCAAGATCGCATCCATGCGATGTGTTGTGCCGTCGGTTGTCCACTGGTCGATTTCTGTTCCTGCTGCGTCCAGGAGTTGCAGAACTGCTCCGGACAGCGGCTTGCCGTCCTCGTCAACTTTGTCGATGCCGACTTTGGTTGCAATGTCCTGCATAGTGACGTTCTGCACCTTACCGTCTGTACCAACAATAATCTGTTGATCTGCTGCCTTGGCGTACCCCTTGGGAGCAGATGCTTCTCGGAGGATATATGTCTGACCGGCAATTAATTTGCCGTAGATCTGATGGACGCTGCCATCTGTGATCCAGCTGTCCACCAGTGTTTCTTTTCCGTCTGCGTCTGTTGCGATGATTTGCAGGGCAGCACCGCTCAGCGGTTTGCCGTTTTCATCGACTTTCTGGATCTCGATTTTTGTTGCAAGGTCTTTCATACGGATCCACATTTCGCCGGATTCGTAATCGTCGCTCTTAACAAATTCGCCCTTGTCATTCAAGGTGAAGTGAATGTCCTCTGCCACACAGTAACCGTCTGGTGCAGATACTTCATGCAGCGTGTAGGTTTCGCCAGGTGTCAGAACCTTGCTGATGACGTGCTGTGCATTCTCGGTAGTCCACTCGTCCAGCACATTATCGTCCTGATCCAGGATCTGAAGCACTGCACCCGGCAAAAAGATGATATTCTGTCCTGCAATCTGTTCCTGAATGTCAGAGAGTTTTCCGACTGTCAGATCTGTCTGCTTGATGTCCTCCATGATGACACGCTGTCCGGCAGTGAATTCAAGATCCTCGGAAAGGAAATATCCCTCCGGTGCAGATACCTCATGGAGAATATATGTTTCGTCCGGATTCAAGACGGCTCTCATCTCGTGTCTGGTGCCGTCTGTGGTCCATTCTTCGATAACATTGCCGCTCTTATCCTTGACTTGCAGAACGGCACCAACAAGGTCACGACCTCTGCCGTCTGTTTTCAGAATGCCTGCCCATGTTGCATCGTCCACCATGCCGATGGATACGGTGTCTTTTCCCAAGGAAAATTCCATATCCTCTGCGGTGTAGTAACCGGTGGGGGCTGCTGCTTCATGCAGGGTGTATGTTTTTCCGTAGATCAGTTTTCCTCGAATCACATGAGTGGTGCCGTCTGTGACCCATTCCTCGACCACGTTTTTGTCGCTGTCCAGAATTTGCATCTTTGCACCGCTCAGCGGTTCTTCGTTGTCGTTATATTTGCTGATCTCGACCTGTGTAGCGTGGTCTACCATCTGTAGTGTGATGGGATTGCCGTCCAGATCGGTCACGCTGCCGTCAGCCTGAATGGTAAAGTAGATGGGATCTGCCTTGATATATCCATCTGGTGCAGCGGATTCCCAATACTCATACTTCTTTCCGACTGCCAGCTTTGCGGTTACGGTGTGGCTGCTGCTGTCCGTTGTCCAGGAATCTACAACAGAGGTGCTGCCCAGTTCAAAGATTGACATCTTCGCACCGGAAAGAGCATTGCCATCCTCATCGACCTTGAAAAATTCAATGGTCGTCGGGTGATTGACAATATCTTCGCCCAACTGGACTACTTCATTTGCTGTGTTGACCTGAACTGTAACCGGATAACTCTGATCCGAGAGGAGGTAGCCGTCCGGCGGAGTGATCTCGTGTACCACATACTTGCCGTTCGGTACATTCTCAAAGGTAAAGGAGCCGTCCTCACCGGAAACCGCAGTCATGCCGGTATAGGTGTTTTCCAGTGTGAATTCTGTGGTGTCCGGAGTGAAAAGTCCGAGAACTGCTCCGGCAAGTCCGTTGCCGTCCTCGTCCACTTTCTTGCCGACGATGTTGCCGGGGTTTGTAGTATCGATCAGCGTTCCGGCACTGTAATCTGTTACGCCGCTGGAAATGAAGAATTGTCTGGTGATCAGCTTATATCCTGCATTGTTTGTGCAGCGGAGTTCTTGCAGTTTATAATTACCGCAAAGCAATGCACCCTTCGTTCTGTCTGCCTTGCTTTCATCACCGAACCACACACCCAGCTGTGTGATTGCTTCGTTTGTAATCGCATCCGGAACTTTCAAATCGCCGTTCTCATCAGTTGAGAGGAACTGCAAATAGTCGTCCAGATCATTCAGCTGTCCACGCCCAGACTTGGAGGAGAACTTACCATGCACGTCTGTCATGATGATGTGCTTTTCTCCGGTGTCTGTGTTGGTCAGCAGAAACGGAATGTATGCCAGCGATCTTTGGTTGCCATCTACCTTATTGAAGCTGAGGTCGCCACGGACAATATCTTCCTTGAAGTTTGCAACATATTTTACCTCAGTTCCAGCTTCCTGAATGACTGCTTTGCCATTTTTCTCAACAATGTGCAATGTGCGTTCCAGACCGCTAAGCTTATATCCAGTTGGAGCTTTAGATTCTTTGATCACTACTGTGCCGAGAGGAAGATAGGCATCACCATCGTTATCAGTAAACAATGTGCCTGATTTCAGCCAGTCTTTTCCCAAATATGCTCTTCCGTTTTTATCTGTAACCAAAGTCCATGTTCTAGTCGGATTGCCAGTTGCAGAAGTACCGGAGTAGTACTTCATGGTGAATTCTGCTCCTTCCAGAGAAGCAGAAGCTTCGTTTTGAGCCGCTGCCTGTCCGGTTTCCGAATCCACCTTCTGAATGGTCAGTCGGGTCGGGTCAAAGTGCGGTGCTTCTTTTTGCTCTGCCCACGGAATTACTACATAGGTGTTGGTTTCTGCTTTTCCGTAGATTGGATTAATAGAATTCTTTTCAACACTGGTAATTCCATTGCCGTTGACCGGTCCAGACTGCCACCAGCTGTCGGATTTGCCGTTACCCATATAGATGCCGATATGATGATTTTTATCACGATTGCCTAAACCAGTCAATCCAGTACTACCACTTGCTTTGTTGACGCACCAGATAATATCGCCCTTTTGCAGCACGCCGCTTTTCAGCATTTCGTCTTTGTTACTGAATTCGTAATAGTGCAGATTGTTCTGCGTGATAAAGGCGTACCAACCGCCGCCGTCCCAGCACTTGTAGGAATAACCCATTTGGTTAAACTTTGCAAGGTTCGGGACATATGGGCTTGTTGTGCTTACCGGAACTTTGTTGCAGTACGCCAATCCATGTGAGATGATGTACCAGACAAAGCCCTGGCAGTTCATGCCGCTGTATCCCTGCCACTGATTGCCTTTGGGGGAAGCAGCATACAGACTGCTGTTGTATGGTGTTCCCAGATAGTAGTTCTCTTGACCGCCTGTAGAATATTCGGTCAGAAACGCTTGCCACTGTTCTTTGGTTTCCTTGTACTTATTGCCGCTCAGACGATACAAAGCATCGCTCAGATACACAGAACCATTTAGCTTTGCCGCCGATGCCTGGAATTCCGTTCCGGTCAGAATGCCGGAGGTCAGAACCATGACGGTGGCACAAAGCACAGTAAAACCACGTTTCAAGCTGCCTTTCAGCTTTGAAAGAAATTTCATTTTTTCTCCTTTCGGTTCAAATTCGGATATTCGGATGCACTTGTTCTCACATGGGATTCATTCCTTTCTGTTGGTTTCACCAAAAAAGACCGCCGAAGTGCATTCCGGCGGTCTTTCCTGTGGGATCTATACAAAAAGCCCGGTCACTTTTCGCAGAAGTTTCCGGGATTTTGTATGCTTATTCAATTATTTTAGTCCTGCACCCAAACTTGCTCGTCATAAGCTGCTTTTACGATCTGAGTTTCGTAATGTCCTTGGGCTGGGGTTTCTTCATACCAAAATTCATAACTATAATGTGTATCATCACCTTTATCAAGAGCAGCACCGTCATGTGCCACATATTCATCAAACGAATTTAATCTCAACCCACATCTGCACTGGAAAATCTTTTTTTCTCCAGCCGGAGAATCTTCTACCCAAACCTGCTGTGTTACAGCTTCGTGGTGGATGGTTTCGTAATGTCCCTTGGGGGCTGCGGTGGTTTTCTTGGTTGGTGTGGGCTGTGCCGGTTTTGCGGTGGTGGCTCTTGGCTTTTCCACCATCGGCTCAGCTGCGGCGGTGTTCTTTTCCGGCTCTCTCTTGGTTTCTGCCGCTGTAGCTGCTGTAGTTTCAGCTGTTGTGGTGATCTCGGAGGTTTCTGTTGTAGTTTTTGCTGTGGTAGTCGTGGTTTCCACAGTGGTTGTTGTTGCTTCTGTGGTGACTGTAATGGTCGTTGTGGTCTTGACTTCGGCGGTGCTGCTGTCCTCCGGCTCACTGCCGCAAGCGGAAAAAGCAAGTACCAGAGCGGCAAGCATTCCTGCAATCACACCAGTTTTCCAGATCTTATTTTTGTTGGTTTTCATATGTCATTCCTCCCGTCTTGTATCTCGTACAAGTCAATCATCGTTTCTACCCTTATTGTACCTGTTTCGTATTTTTTTGTCAAATCTGCGATTGCAGATTCTGCGAATTTGGAATAATGTAAAGTGAATCTACTGTTTCACTTTTGAAAAGAAACTTTTTTGTTCTAGTGAAATCAATTTCAA
>OHME01000973.1_pt1 | contig 11276 bp, 8 predicted proteins | sample 1569201 | NCBI WGS metagenome assembly OHME01 (sample SAMEA3879587, study PRJEB24766) | human gut metagenome | biome: human-associated habitat; feature: feces | place: USA | collected 1985/1987
GATGATGAATTTCCGTGGGCACGTGAAGGAGATCCGCTTGACACCAAATATCTGTATGTGACTCACAGTGAGCTGAATGCGATTCTGAATTACCGTGGAGGAAGTCTGGAAGGGGCAAAATTGTATGTCTCTCTGTTCCCGTGTAACGAATGTGCGAAAGCGATCATACAAAGCGGGATCAAAGAGGTTATCTATGACAGCAACAAGTATGAAGGTACAGCAGCTGTAATGGCTTCCATGAAGATGTTCGATTCTGCCGGCGTGAATTATCATAAATACCATCGGACAGAACGGGAAATCAAGATTTCGTTATAAAATAAAAAGCAGATCAGAGATCATGAGACAGGTTTGAAAAAAGAAAAAGTTTTCAAGCCTTGACCAAATGATTGATACCGGTAATTCCATTGTTGACGGTATCCTAAACTATGGCTCTAATAAAGCAGACAGTCTGGGAATCTCCATAAACTTTAATCTATGGCTGGATACTGACCTCAACATTTCGCCTGTTGATCTGTACATAATCATTGGAAACACTATGGATAACGCAATAGAAGCCTGCGATGCTTTTCCGGCAGGTCACAAACCATCCATCTCATGTACGCTGCGCCAGAAAAATCATGTGCTGCTTTATGAAATATCCAATCCTATTCCACAGGTTTCGGTAAAAAAAGCCGGAGTTATCCACGGATATGGGCTTGAAAATGTCAAAGAATGTGTAAATAGAAATAGTGGTTTTATCTCTGTTAAAACCGAAAATGATATATTTTGTGTCTCTATAACACTAAACGTTTAATATGTCTTAAATCCGCGATATCACAAGCCTTCCATCCTGCACATCAACCCTGACCTTATTAGACTCTATCCCTGCTGCCTCAAGCATCTCATCAGTGAGTTTTATCCTGTGTGCCTTATCCAATACCGTATATTCCATTGCAGGGTGTTTCTTCAATTTCTCCGTACTTACCTTTCCGTCAGATATAAGCACTGTGCGGTCTACACGGCCTGCAAGTGCCATATCGTGTGTCACTATGATGATGGTTATACCAAGCTCTTTGTTCAGCTTATGAAACAGCTCATAGATTGTATCAGCAGTCCTTGTATCCACGGCTCCGGTCGGCTCATCCGCAAGCAGTATGTCCGGCTTATTTGCCAGTGCCACCGCTATCGCTGCGCGCTGCTGCTCTCCTCCCGATAGCTGAGCCGGAAGCTTATCCTTATGCTCCTGTAATCCCACTGCATTTAACAGTTTAAGGGCATAGCTTTTATTATTATCCTTGCGTTTTTTTATAATTTCTCTGTGTTTTAAATTATCGGTATTACCTGAATTTTCAAACATCATCACGGCCTCGACATTCTGCAGCACAGTCAGGTATGGGAACAGATTTTTGGCACTTTTCTGCCACACAAAACCTACTTTGTCCCTGCGGTATCTTACCATTTCAGCTTCTGAATATGTGGAAATGTCTTTTCCGTCAATAGTGAGCACTCCCGCCGTTGGTGTTTCCAGTCCTCCTATCATATTTAAAAGGGTGGATTTTCCGCTGCCGGATTTTCCTATTACCGCAAGCATCTCCCCTGTTTCCACCGTCAGGTCAAGCCCCTCCAGTGCCATCACCTTTTTATCGTCGGTCTCATATATTTTTACCAGTCCATCGCAGTTTATCATCTACTTTTCCCCCTTTTAATTTAAATTACTATGCCGTCACTAAGCTCAAACACTTCATCCCCCAGCTCCATCAGGTTCGGATCATGCGTGGTCATAACTATTGTAATGTCCTCATCGTCTATCAACTCACGGAACAATCGCATGACTTCAAATCCAGCAGCGGTATCAAGTGCTCCTGTCGGCTCATCCGCAAAGACCACCTTCGGGCGATGAACCACAGCGCGCGCTATCGCAACTCTCTGCTGCTCACCTCCTGATAACTGATCCGGCATATGATCCATGCGCTTTGAGAGTCCGACACGCTCCAGCAGCTCTGATACTCTGTCATGCATATTCTCATTTATCACATCGTTTTTTACATCTCCAATGTCATTATCCATATCAGTCAAATTCTTCCGTATCTGACGTTTATTTTTCGCAAGTCTAAGGGCAAATTCCACATTCTCATATGCCGTCATCGTGGGAATTAGTGCTATAGACTGGAATACAAATCCCATCTCATACCGCCTTAGTATTTCCCGGTCTTTCTCGGTCATCTGCTCGAGGTTTTTATCCAGAAACTGCACACTTCCCTCTGTCGGCATATCAAGCGCACTAAGGATATTAAGAAGTGTGGTCTTTCCGGAGCCGGAACGCCCTTTTAAGATGGCAAGTGTTCCTTTTTTTATCTCCATGGATACTCCGTCAAGTGCGTGGACTGTTGTACCATCTCCCGCCTTGAAATATCTTTTTATATTTTGAGCAATTATCGCATTTTCCATATGTCACGACCTCATTTTTTACATGCTAACTATCTTCTCCAAGCCTTAGTGCCTGTGCTATCTTCATACTCTTAAGCAGTCTGCTGATAACCACATAGCATACGGCTACAGCCACGAAAAGTACTCCTGCAAGCTCCAGCATATCAGATTGATAAATATATACATTTACTCCGATATTGTGTTTCTGCGGCAGATATATGATCGATATGAGCCTTACAAACATCGCTGTTGCAGCTATACCTATGCCTGCTCCCGCAAGAAGCGGCAGAAATGATAAAAATATCTGCTCGTTTAAAAGCATTGCTTTTACCTCTCTCATTCTCATTCCCATTGCGCGGTATATACCAAACTGCAGCTCCCTCTGTTTTAGTGTCATAACCCAATACAGCAAAAATCCTACTGAGCACACTATCAGTGAAAGTATAAAACTTAATGTAAACATACCGTTTGTGATCTGCACTGTGGCTGAGTTTTTATTCTCGTCTATAAGCTGCTGCGCGGATGTTAAATTTTTGTATATATCATCCACCGTTTTTCCTTTTGACAGGTTCATCCACACACTGTACGGTGTCATGCCGAACTTTTCCACAACCGTAGCATAATTTGCAACGATCAGGTATTTCTCCTGCTCGGTCACATTTTTGTCTGCATCTGTCTCATAGGTGTAACGCTCGTAGCCCGGAAAACCTTTTACTATGGCACATACCTTTGCATTCTCAGATGCGTAGATCTGATCATCATCGACAGCCTCCGGTACATACCTTGAGTAATTTAAGCTGTCACCAACTTTAAGTCCCAGAGCTTTTGCCAGATTTGAGGAAATGATGACTCCGTCCGGCTCTTTTGCCAGCTCATTCAGGTAATTGAACCAGTGCGCGTCATTAATATCATCATTTTGGTCACTCTGCAATTTCGCAGTCTCACCGAATTCTTTTGTGTTTATCGCCATAAGATATGCATCCGAAATCGAACCACTGCCTGCGGAAATGTCTACCCGCTCGTCCTCAAGCACACGCGTGACCCCGTCACAGATGCCCTCATTTTTGAGCGACTCGTATTTACCGAAATCAGGCTCGTCATACATCCAGCTTACAGAGCCATCTTTATTCTTCTGTATCCTGAGTCTGAAATCTTCGTTGTATATCGCATCACAACCCACATTGTAGACGATCCGTTTTTCCATATTGCTGTTCATGGTGCGCGCCATATTCGCGTCAAAAATACCGCCAGCCACTGTCATGATAAGAAATACTGCCAGAAATCCCTGATTGTATCTGGTTCGTTTTAGCTGTAAAAATGATGCATACATTGCCGGAGAAAAATGCTTTTTAAAGAGCCTGTCCACAAGCAGAATAATAAGTCCGGTAAGTCTTACGCACAAAAGTGCCGCTGCAAATATAAAAAGCGAATTGTCCAGTATCATGACAGGATCTATGCTCCTGTTCTCAAGAACAGATATCGCAAGCGTACTCTTCTGCTTGTTGTAATTGTAAAGCAAATATGCTGACAGAGCCAAAAGTATAACGTCTATAAAGCATTTCTCCCAAAGAGGCTTTTTCTTTGATATTCGTTCCCTTCTGCGCTCTGATATGGCATCCTTTGATTTTTTCCACACCGGAACTGTGATAAACAGCACCATGATAACTGCCGCTGCCACCGCATAGACAAGCATCTGCCATACAAATCTGTAAGTGCCTATATCCTTTGCCGTAAATCTTAAAAATCCGTCTGTAGATGCGGCAGCCCGGCACATTATATATCCGAGTACTATTCCAAGTACACAGCCCGCAAACGCTATTATTCCTGACTGCTGCAGGTACAAAATAAATACCTGTAATTTTGTCGCACCACGACTTCTTAAAACAAGTATGTCATTTTCCTCGAGCGAAAGTATCTGTGCAGATATCATTCTTATAAATAAAATCAAAAGCACAAGACACGGCAGCTCCAACGCCCAAAGCATCAGCTTTATCGTCTTCTGCTGTGTAAAAAAGCGCTCCAGCGTATCACGGATGTTGTCATTGTAGAGCTTGTCAGCATCCTTAAACTGCTCCATATAACCGTCATAAAGTGAGGCATTTTCCGTGTTGATCTGCCTGTAATCCAGCATGAGAAAATCACTGTAGCTGATATTGTCCTCGCTGTAATACTGCATCATTTCGTCAAAAACATCCTGCGAAACAAATATCACATCGCCCATATCCGAAAGCGTCTTGGCCCAATATGGATCGTTTATATCTTTTTCACTACAGATCTGTGATATTACGAAAGAAATTTCCTTTTTCCCACTGCCATCAGGTACATGTAAATAGATTTTTTCACCTGCTACAAGTCCGTAGTGATCCATTGTCTTTTCGCTTATACAGCATTCGAATGTGGCTGTGCCAGTCTGAGATTTTACAACATCCGCATACTCCGAAAGTCCCGGCAGATATCCTATTGTAAAATAATTGTTAGGTCCTCCAAACTCTGTATCCGCGCGTCCTCCTGGGAGTGTGATAAGCTGCTGTGAGGAAACCTTGTTTATATCCACATATTCAGTCCACTTCTTTTCGTATCCTGACAGCTTATCAAGCACTGACTGCGAATCAGGATAATCTGCCACCGCATATGTTCCCTCGCGGCTCATCCGGCTGTGTGGCATGATCCGTAAAAAGTCTGTCGAGTATCTGATTGCCCGCGCCCTTTTCAAACATAGGGTGGCACACAAAAAGTGCTATAAACAAAGCCACTCCCATAAGCAGACACAAATTTAACCATTTTCTGTTTTTTAATTTATTAATTACGAAGCCAAACATATTTCATCGCCCTCATCAATACCGTAAAGCACAAGTGTATTGCTGCCTGATGTATAATCGCTCAATATTACCGGCTGCTTTACCACGCTGTCCCCATCAATTTTCCACACATAGTATGATATATCATCTTTGTCCATCGGATTGATCTGCTTGTGTATGATCGAAGTCGGCACCACTACCACCTTTTTAAAAGAAACATAAGAAAACTTTACAGCGGATGCCCTGGTCAGATCATCTGGTATTCCATTGTCAAGTTTTATATAAAATGCTGCATTTCCATATCCCGAATCTGTGATTCCGGTAATATGCACACCTTTATCATCCTGATTTATATATCCCTTTTGAGCTTCCCTGCCGTAACCGGCAAAACCGATACAGCTTCCGTAGATCGTTGTACCGTCCAGCTCAAGTGATACGCGCTCTCCCACATCTGCTATATTGTCCTTATATACTTTATAGCTATTGCTATCCTTTACCTGAACCAGCAGTACGTCCGTGGAATTTCTGGTTATCTGCAGGATATCTGAGCCTTTCTCCACATTATCTCCTGCCTTGACACTCACCTTTGAAACTTTTCCGTCATTTTTGGCATATACTGAAATATTTCCTTTGCCGTCATTTCCTGCGCTTATGCTGTCATATGCTGACTGTAGCCGGGAAAGCTGATAGGTGTGGTCTGCACAGGCAAGTTTTTTCTGCAGATTCAATAATTGTAAATTCAGTTTCAACTGCTGCTCATCATATGCTGTATCCGGCTTTTCATCCTGCCGGTTATTTTCTTCTGCGCTGCTACCACCTTCAGATAAATCTTTTATCTGTTTATCGTAATCAGCAATCTTCTGCGCATAGGATTCATTCTCCGAGTCGATCGCATTTTTCGCCTCTGTTATAGCAGCTTTGCCCTCTCCGGTATCCACCACGTAAAGCAGCATGCCCTTTTCTACCGTATCGTCCTGCTTCACATTGACCGATACGATCTGCCCTTCATAATCACAGGTTTCGGTTATCGTCCCTGCGTCAGATCTGCTGTAGCGCACACCGTAGTTTGCTATATCAAAGTCAGACCTTGTTACAGTATATTTGCTATACTTTGTCGGAACCTGATCTGTAGAATTATAGTAAACCAGCTCCCCCTCTTTTAAGCCCTCTGTGACCTGTGTATAGTTTTCATCAGACTCACCTGTTGTTATGATGCGTTTCTCGCGGCCGCCCTCATCATTTTTCACATAGACATATCTGGTATCGCCATCCTTATAGATGGAATCTTTTCCCACGACAAGTACCTGATTTGCTTTTGTCTTTTCAAAATATACCGGATACATCTGTCCTGCCGTAAGAGACGGCTTTTCCCTGCTTTCCACGCACACATCCGGATAGCGGTTGTTTATCTTCGAAAGTACCAAAACCTCTGATGTATATTGAGACTCGGTGACATCATATTTTTCGCCATCGACTATCACATATTTCTTGTCATAATCGCTGTATTTGTACTCATTTATGGCTGTATCTTTTATATCCAGCACAAGGTCATCCGTATCTGAGACAATGACTATATTCTCGTATGCCGCAGCAGACCTTCCCTCTGTCAGCTTCTTAGTGTAAGTGACAAGACCGCTGTGGGCTGCCTTAAGCGTTCCATCATCAACGATCTGCTGATATAAAGCCATCTGCTCATTGATCTTTTGCACTCGGTATTCGTGAAGCTGCTTATCGTACCGCTGATTTTCCTGTTCTGTGGCAATCTGCGTATTGTAATCCTCTTCTGTGCTCTCTTTTTTCTCAATCTGTTCTGTTGAAAATTCGTCCGTATCCGCAGCCTGACTCTCCCATAATTTGATCTGCGTATCCGAGATCTGAGCGGATATCTCATATGTCTCATTCTCATGCGCCAGCGCATCCTTACATTGCTGCAACTGTTTTTTTGCCTCATCCACATCACAGACTGCAAGCACATCTCCAGCATTTACCGTATCTCCCGGCTCCACATATATCTGTGAAATATTTACATTGGCACTGTAGTAATTGCAGTAATCCCTAGGAACTGCGGTAGCCATCAGCACCTGCAGGGAGCCGATCGTACCGTATTCCACAGGTCTATAGGCTTCATTTAACGCTACAGGTTCTTCAAGCTCTGGTAGGCTGCTTTCTGTCATTTTTCCACAGCCGCCTGCCACAAACGATACACATATCCCCAGTACTGCCAGTTTTTTTATTGATAAAAGGTTTCTGTTCTTCACTGCAAAACCACCTCATCCCCGCTTTTAAGTCCTTCTGTGATGATCCGGTAGTCTCCCACCTGATCTGCGACACTTATCCATACCGCCTGTCTGTATCCATTCTCATCCAGTGTGTATACAAAATACCTGCCATCCTTCTCATGTACTGCGTCCTTTTGCACATACACAGCATTTTCTATAGCGGGGCACGTCACTTCCATTGAAAAAATCTGTGCATCCGATACTACCGACATGTCCGATACCGGTTCAAAAACAAGTTTTTTATCGTCCACCTCTTTTACCTTAAGTTCAAACTCTATATCAGATGCTGTTGCCGTGTATACATCACCTACATTAAAGTCATAACCTTCCGGTCTGTCAGCCTCGTAATTGCCGTTTCCGCTGATTTCTGTTATAAGATTGCTGCCCGGTTCAAAAACTCCCGCCAAAAGCGAATTGTTCATTGCTGTGATCGTGCCATCCTCGGATGCCGTGATCTGATATCTCGACAGTTTTTCCTTAGCCTCATCAAGATAAAGCTGCGCAACCTCTGTATCCTTATCAAGCTGGGCTATATCGCTTGAATAATCCTGAGTATCATCGATTTTCATAATAGCCCTGTAGTGCTCTGCCAGAAGCTTATTCTGACTGATCTGCCCACTGTAGTCCTCAATCTTTTTCTGTATCTCCCCGGATTTAAAAGCCACCAGTATATCGCCCTTTTTCACATGATCACCCACTGCCACATTTACCTTTTCAAGCGTAAGCTCCGTGTTTGTCGCACCATAGGAAAACCTGGTATAGCCCTGCGCGCTCAGACTGATGGTAGTCTGCGGTGTGAGTGAACCGCTCTGTACCGTAACTGTCTGGTATGATATTTTCTCGTAGGAAGCTCTGTCCGTCTGTGCAAGCTCCTTTTGTGCCGCCCCACATCCTGAAAATAAAATAGAGGTAATTGCAGTGGCAAGTGTCAAACGCCCTATATATTTTTTCTTTTTATTAATCATATATTTTTCACATCTTTTCCAAATAAATATGAACCTGATCTATTATCTAAAAATGTAACTCCATGTATAAACTTTTTGTATCATGTATTGCATTTTTTATTATATAATTTCCCTTAGTCTCCATGCACACTTCTCTCTGATTCAGAATATCTGCTCCGGCTCAATCACTGTTCCGTCTATTGCATTTACAAATACCGGACACGATTCGACCTCTCCTCTTTGCAGCAGCTCAAGGCTCCATGCCGGGATATAGCTGAATCTCTGTGAATCTGAGCTGTCCTTTACCCTGATATAGCCAAGTGTCAGATAACGATATTGTGTATCCGCTTCCACAATATATTTATCCGGGTGGCTTTCAAGCTCATTTCTTGCAATCTTATAAATATTTGACACCGGTAAGAGCTCCACCTTCTGCTGTTTTTTCACAATGCTTACCGGCTCTGCTATATCAAATCTATAGACACCATATTCATTTACATTGAAACTGCCTGTCTCATAACCAGGACAGTCCATAGGACAAAATTTGTTATAAGCTGAATAATCAAATACATTCAGTGATTTTGAATACACTACATCATCTGCGCCAAGCGAATATTCAAGCGCATAGCCCCATATGGCTCTATGCACATCCCCCTCCTTATATACATTATCCTCAGTCTTGTTATATCCCTCCCATTCACAGTCGCTTTCTCCTGTTTTAATCATTGACTCAATTCCTATTGCCTGCATGAAGTCACCTGCTTTCTTCTTTGCCTCATCAAACGAAATATTTGCCTCATTGACATCGCTTACCGGCAGGTCTCCATCAATAAAGTCACCGTTTAAATACCTCACCGTGTCATACTCTTTCAGTGATTTTGGTCCATAGTACTGCTTCACATAGCCATCATCAAATTTAGTACTCCTCTCATCCGGATCCCCATCTGAAACGCTTTTCACACATCTGTCAAGCGGATAGCTCTGGATGCCTGATAGCACACTGTTGTCATCATCTGGCCTTGAAAACTGAAGGTGAAACCAGGTATCACCTATTTTTCCGACAAAATCATCACAGGAATCATATTCTGTGGCCTCTGTCCACACATCAGCTGCCGTTTCAAGTGCTTTTGTGCACTCAGTTTTCATATCATCATGCCATTTCAAAATCTCCTCAGAGGCATCATCCGACAGACTGTTGTTGTCCCTGTCAAGAGTCTCAATAATCTCCTCAAGCTCCTTTTTTGTCATGTGCGCATAGTCGTAATAATAGACCTGTGAATCACCAAAATATGCCTTTATCACCTTTTCCTTGAACTCCTTGGTACAAGGTATGCGCTCTACCTCTGTGACTGACATGGTATCACATTCCGGCACTCTGATATCTGCCGTGATTTTCACCTTTTCATCAGTACCACCCATATTTACTGTAAGTTCATCATTAAAACTTGAATTGGTGTCAATATCCTTTACACTGCTTACCACATTTTGGGATTTTACCTCCGTGTCCACGCCATAATCTACCTTTTTGCCGGCACAGCCTGCGAGTGATATGAGGACAAGTGCCTCGATGAGTGTCATAATTGCTTTTTTCTTCTTTCCCATAATAGTTCTCCATAAATTTTAAAATACATCCTCAGAATTGATTATTGTGCCATCTATTGCATTTACAAGTATCACATTTTTCTTTTGTGAATCAACCAGCCGCGAAAATGACCATACAGGCACATAACTGTATTTTGCAGTTTCATTCTTATCTTTCAGCCTGAAATATGTAAGCTGCATATTGTTAAAGCTTGTGTTTCTCTCAAGCTCATATTTGTCGGCATTGTTTTTTAGCTGCTCCTTAATTATCTGCTCTATATTCTTTAAAGAAAGCATCTCCACACTGCCGGATATGCTTGTCACACTCACCGGATATTCTATAACCACATCAATTATTCCATTGTCTGTAACAGTTAGCTGAATACTGTCACCCAATGTAATGTCTTTCGCATCCTCGCGAAGCATAGAGTCACATTCTGATGAATCAAAACTATCCTTAAAAACCTGTCCATCAATGCCTGTTCCATACGAATACACATATCCCCACAATGTGTTCCTGCGGCTCTCCCAGTTTTCATCCCCATTATTAAATCCCAGCCAGTTACAATCGCACTCTCCACGCTCAACCTGATTTGACAGTCCAAGCTTTCCCATAAAGTCCTGCACAATTTTTTTTGACTCTGCCGCACTTCTTGTACATTCATTTCCATCAGCTCCGGCACTGTCTGTCAGATTATCCTCCTGAAATGTCTGCGAGACATTATCATAATTTTCCTCCTTAAATGAAGGTGGTCCGTAATATTTTCCATCGAGCTTAAAGACATAAGCATTTACCCAATGCTCTTTAAATGTTACCTCACAAAATGTATCTCCTTTATAGCCGGCATACTCATCACAGCTTTGTAAATCAGAAGCAATTGTATACGAGATTTTCGCATCCGTCAGTAAATCCCGATAACCTGATAAATCCTGCTCCATTTGCTGTACCAGCTCCTGTTTTGTACTATCATCCACATCATCCCTGCTATTCATTTCATTCAGCTCCCTGGATTTTAAATCTATATAAGAATTCAATTCATCAACTGTATAATGCTCTAAATCATGATAATAATACTCTCCACCACCAAAGTACGCATCTAAAAACCTTTTCTTGTACTCTGTATCGAGCTTCACATCCTCCACTCCAACAACATGCATGGTTTCACAATCCGGCACCAGTATTTTGGCATCGATTCCCAGGGTTACATCTCCTTTTTTTGTCTGGACAGTTATATTTTCGACCCATGGCTTGTCAGTCCTTAAATCAG
>OHME01000982.1_pt1 | contig 11165 bp, 9 predicted proteins | sample 1569201 | NCBI WGS metagenome assembly OHME01 (sample SAMEA3879587, study PRJEB24766) | human gut metagenome | biome: human-associated habitat; feature: feces | place: USA | collected 1985/1987
TTGACAACGTTATCCCTTATATCGGCGGCGAGGAAGAAAAGTCTGAGAAAGAGCCTCTTAAGATCTGGGGTCATATCGAGGGCGACGTTATCGTTGACGCAACAGCTCCAGCTATCACAACACAGTGCCTGAGAGTTCCTGTTTCCGACGGTCACACAGCAGCAGTTTTCGTATCATTTGAGAATAAACCTTCTAAGGAAGAGATCCTTCAGGCTTGGAAAGATTTCAGCGGTGTTCCACAGGAGCTTCAGCTTCCAAGCGCTCCAAAGCAGTTCCTTAACTACTTCACAGAGAACGATCGTCCACAGGCTAAGCTCGACAGAAACCTTGAGGGCGGCATGGCAGTTTCTATAGGCAGACTGAGAGAAGATTCACAGTATGACTATAAGTTCGTTTGCCTTTCACACAATACACTGAGAGGTGCGGCAGGCGGAGCAGTTCTGCTGGCTGAGCTTCTTGCAGCAAAGGGCTATTTTGACTAATATAACACATATATACGCACGAAAGGAGTGCTGTTTATGAAAAAGACTATTTTCACAGGCGCAGGCGTTGCTATCGTTACACCTATGAACGCTGACGGCTCAATCAACTTTGACAAGCTGGGTGAGCTTATCGATTTCAACATCGATAACGGCACAGACGCTATCATAATCTGCGGAACAACAGGCGAAAGTGCTACCATGACAGATGAGGAGCATATCGAGTGTATCCGCTATGCTGTTGAAAAGACAAATCACAGAATTCCTGTTATCGCAGGCACAGGCTCAAACCATACAGAGTATGCCGTAAACCTTTCTAAGAAGGCTGAGGAGCTTGGTGCTGACGCTCTGCTTTGTGTTACACCTTATTATAATAAGACTTCACAGGCAGGACTTATCGCACACTTCTCCGCTATCGCAAAGGCTGTTACACTGCCTATCATTCTTTACAACGTACCGTCAAGAACAGGTGTGAACATTCTTCCTGAAACCTGCCGTGAACTTGCAAAGATTGACAATATCGTTGCTATCAAGGCAGCAAGCGGAAACATCAGCCAGATAACACAGGTAGCAGCTCTCTGCGGCGATGACCTTGATATTTATTCAGGCAACGACGATCAGATAGTTCCTATCATGGCTCTGGGCGGAAAGGGTGTTATCTCAGTTCTTTCCAACTGTATGCCATTTGAAACACATGAGATCACACAGCTCTGCCTTGATGGAAAGTACGAGGAAGCAAGAGAAAAGGTATTCAAGACCCTTGGTTTTGCAAAGGCACTTTTCAGCGACGTAAACCCTATCCCTGTCAAGGAAGCTCTTAATCTTATGGGCTTTGAGGTCGGCGAGTGTCGTCTGCCGCTTGTAAGAATGAGCGATGATAAGATAGAAAAGCTGAAAGCGTCAATGAACGCTCTCGGACTTATCAAGTAAAAAAATACAAAGGGCGGAGAAATTCGCCCTTTATGTTTACCATTATAAAATTGTACTAATGTAAGGGTTGGCGTCCCCGACAGCCCAAACGCTGTCTTTGACATTATCACTTACGTTTATCTACAAATCAAAAAGAAAAGGAATGATATAAATGACTAAGATCGCAATATGTGGCGCCTGCGGAAAAATGGGCAGGTTCATATATGACGTTATATCAGAGCGTGACGACTGCACAGTAAGCGCAGGTATCGACAAATTTGGCGAGGCTTATGCAGACTTCCCTGTAGTAAAAGAACCTGCCGACCTGCCTGAAAAGCCTGATGTAATAATCGACTTCTCACACCCTTCCGCACTGGACGGACTTCTCAGCTATTGCCTTTCAAACGGCACTGCACTTGTTATCGCAACAACAGGCTATACAGAAGAGGATACAGCGAAGATACACAAGGCTTCCGAGCAGATACCTGTTTTCTTCACATTCAACATGACCCTTGGTATCAATCTTCTTGCAAATCTTGCAAAAACTGCCGCAAAAGTTCTTGGCGGTCAGTATGATATCGAGATAATCGAGAAGCACCATAACCAGAAGATAGACGCTCCGTCAGGCACTGCTATCATGCTTGCAGACGCAATAAACGAGGAGCTTGACAACAAGTATCACTATGTTTACGATCGTCATTCTGTAAGAGCAAAGAGAGAAAAGACCGAGATCGGTATGCACTCTGTCCGTGGTGGCACTATTGTTGGCGAGCATGAGATAATCTTTGCAGGCAGAGATGAAGTCATCTCCCTCAAGCACGAAGCTCATTCAAAGCAGGTTTTCGCTGTGGGTGCAGTGAATGCAGGCGTTTTCCTTTGTGGAAAGCCGGCAGGACTTTACGCAATGAGCGATCTTCTTGCTTCACTTTAATTAAATATCAGATACAGTGGGCGTCCTTGATGTCCTGCTCTTTCGGAGATTTTTTAAACTCTCAGGCTGCTGTTTTATACGGCAGCCTTTTTTCATACAAAAAAATAGCCGTGCGTGATTTTTTACGCACAGCCATTTCATTACATATTCTTATCAAGCTCCAAAGTCGTTTTCTCACGCTTTGTGAGCTTTTTCCATTGTGCTTTGTACCCTGCATAGATCATTTTCCACTCGGATTCATCAGGAACATATCCACCGAAGCAGGTCTTTTCAAAAAGATCTATAAGACCGCCAAGCTCAACTCCACGCCTCTTAACAAGGTATTCTCTTATCATTTCAGGCGTGTATCCCAATAGCTTATCATTAGAAGATATGGTCAAAAGCCTTACCACCCGCCTGTAAAGCCTTATGACTTTGTCGCCGTTATCTCTGAATTTAAGTGACAGTCTGAAAAATACCTCGATAATTCTGTTAAGGAATACGAAAACCACAAGCACAAACGCTACACCGATAAACAGTGCGATCCTGCTGAAATAGCTTACAAAAGTTGAAACATCAAAGTTCGTACCATTTGCACTGTAGTCACGCTGATAGCCCGGAACTGTCGGGTCAAAAGTCATCCAGCCAATGCCTGTGATAAAGACCTCTACAAAAGCGTGAGCATGGCTATCTCTTACCACAAACTCTCCACGTTCATTCTTTTCATATGCTGCAAAGCCCTCAACATACCTTGCTGGAAGTCCCAGCATTCTCGCCATAAGCGTCATGCTTGTGGCATAGTTCGTGCAGTTTCCGCGCTTGCTCGTGAAAAGAAAATATGCGATAGACTCATCGTCAGGCTCATACTCGTTATCGTAAACATAGCCGTTCTGCTCAAAATAATCCACAAGCGCCTGAGCTTTCTCATAATCATTTTTGCAGTTTTCCGTTATGCTCTTTGCAAGAGCCTCCATTTTTCCGCCTTTATCGTCATATGCAGAAACATCTGTGTACAACGCATATATCTTATAAATATTCAGCGCTTGATTTGATGTGACATCTCCGTTTGTCAAACCATAAGAAAGCAGAAGTTTGAACTGATTTTCGGTCATATCAAGATTTGCCGCAGCCTGTCTTTCGTTCTCCGTTTCAGGGATATACTCAAAGCTAATGCCAAGCTTATTTCCTGCGGTGTCATATGGTCTGTAGACCTCGCTGTGAGTTGTTTTGATATAAACGTTGTTCTCCCCTGGGGTTATCATCAGCGGAGCAGGGATATAGCTAGGGGTAAAGCTGTCGCTGAACTGATTCATGACTGCCTTTTCACTGAACAGGTCATCAGGGAACTGTGACCTGTCCACGCCAAGATCCTTGGTGTAATCCTTATCTGCAAGTGACTTTGCTATGCTGTAAACATAGCTCGGTGAGTTCACCTCGTTGTCACCGTAAAGATGAACATTTTTGTCAATATCAAAATCGTAGAAGCTATCGTCTGTTACCCACTTCTCGTTTCTGAAAAGGTCAAAGGATTGTCTGCGGAGGTAAATGACCTGTTCATCAGAGGTTGTGGTGAAGTTGAAAAGTATCTCGCCCGTTGCGTCTGCGCCAAATCTTGGGGAAGACTCATCACTAAGATTGTCATATGTGCCACTGCTTTTGATATTCACATCAAAGAAGTTGCTATTTTTTTCAAGATAAGATGTCTTTGAGGAAGTCGGCATAAGCATTGCAAGCGCACCCACAAGGGTAACGAAAACCGCCGATGCCGCCACATAAGAGCCGTTTATAACAAGGTCATGCTTGCTCTCGTCTGAAACAAGTCTGCTGTGCACCATAAGTGCAATGAACACAGTGAGCATTATGGTTATGTCAAGAGTATCCATTGAGTCGGCACGCTTACCGTAAATAAAAAACGGAAAAAGCACAACGAGCATCGTTCCAAAGCTTCTATAGCGCACAATGGTGAAATAATAAAGCACCGAAATGATAAAGAAGCCTAGTCCCACAAACAGAAAGTAGAAATATTCATCTATCTGACCTATCTCCTGCCTGTTTACATAAAACCAATTGATAAATGATTTCCCAGAATGTTCAAATCCAGCACGAAGAAGCTGAAAGCCCAAAAACAGCACTGCCACCATAAGGGCGGTATAGACAAGACCTCGCAGGACTTTTTTCGGCTTTAGCCACTCAAAAAGAGCGAACAGCAGACATTCATAGACCACATATCCAAAAGTATAAAGTCTGACATTGTCTACAAGATAGGTCTTAAAGATTATGTTCATGACCACTGCTCCAAGGAGCAGCGGCAAAGCATATTTTGAAAGAATATTCACAAGGGTGTTTTTTATCTGAGCAGTTTTAGTATTCAAAAGCCACACCCCCTATGTCATTTTACGAAACTCGAAAGTTTCGTCTACAAGCCACATATTTTCTGTCTGCTTATCAAGACCGCTAAGACGTGTCACTACAAAAGAGCCGTTAAATTCTTCTATAAGAGAAGAAAATTCCCCCTGAGAAGTCGCCATGCAGGCTGTGAAGCAGATAGGAGCTGTCTTGCCTATCTCATGAGAAAAGGCAAAACGCTTTTCCTGCGGATATGGTGCTATTGCCGCAAGGTCGTTTTGAAGCTCTATTATATCACCTGCCTGCTTTATTTTCATGCTTTTCCAGCCGTCAAGATAATAATTATACTCACTCTCAAAGCCCTCCATGATAAGCATTGAAAGCATTGCAAGGCTCGCTTCGACTATATTATCGATATTCATAGCAAACATGGGGTCATGATTCTCGCTTGGTATATCAAGGAAAAACGCCTGACTTGAAGCCGTGACCTTTTCATCAAGGCGCACCATAAGCTCGTCACGCTTTGAAGAAAGCTTCCAGTTTATTCTTTTCAGCGGGTCGCCTATCTCATACTGTCTGTGGTCATAGCCCGGAACGCCTGTAAGACCAAGTGCATTTTCATCTGATTCGCTTTCGTTATCGTCAAATGAAGCGTTCTCGGAAGTTGCTTTAAGAAGCTCTGTTTGAGAGCCAGTGTCAGGGATATTCGGCATTATCTTTATTTTTCCCACGGCTTTTTCATAACGTGAACTGTCAAGGTGCAGGGTGATTATTCCAAGATAGTCATGCAAACGTATGCTTTTTATTTTCACTGTGCCAAGACCTGCATAGCGTGTTTTCAGCTTAATGCTGACGCTTTGCTGTCTGCCGCCTGCCACGATAGTTTTAAATTCAAGTGGGCTTACAGCACCGATATTATCTGAACACTCTGCCGTTACCTCAACAACGCATGAGGGAATAATGCGTATTGCATTTAAAAGCATTATGTCAGCGTCAAACTCCTCGTTCTTTGCACTTATTTCTGTGGAAAGCTTTATGGCTGCCACAAGTTTACGCTTGGTAATGAGAAGTGCCGCAAGAGATATCACAAAAGCTATAGCTAAAAGATAAAGCACAAGCGTACCGCCGCTTCCGTTTATATAAACTCTAAGCAGTATCGCCACCGCCACGCAGGTAAGATAACCTAAAAGATTTTTCATGGGGTCATATCCTCTATTTCTCTATTGCGTCAGGTGATTTTACTGTAAGAGCGATATTTTCAAGAGCTTTCCTTTCATTTTCAAAGGCGGATTTGCCTTTTGGAGAAAGCATAAGTCTATGTGCAAGAACGTCAGGCATAACAGCCTTGACATCATCTGGCATGACAAATCCTCTGCCCTGAACAAAGGCATAGGCTTTTGAAGCTTTGAGCAGTGCGATGCTTCCACGGGGAGAAACGCCAAGCTTTACATAATCTGAATTTCTTGTTGCGGTAACAAGGCTCAGGATATATTTTCTCACGGAAAGCTCTGCGGTTACATTTTCAGCGTAGCCCATAAGCTCACGGACGTTTTCAAGGGTCATGACAGGCTGGATATTCTTTGCAAAGCCTGATCTTTCGGCTCTTGACATAATATCAAGCTCATCATCATATGAGGGATAGCCCATTGATATCTTCATAAGAAATCTATCCATTTGGGCTTCAGGCAAATGATAAGTGCCGTAAGTTTCCACAGGGTTTTGTGTGGCAAGCACCATAAATGGTGACGGAAGTTCATGAGTTTTACCGTCAATTGATATCTGATGTTCTTCCATGACTTCAAGCAAGCTTGACTGAGATTTTGGGGAGGCTCTGTTTATTTCGTCTGCCAAGAGGAAATTGCACATTGCCACACCCTCTTTATACTCAAGCTCATGAGTTTTCTGGTCTATCATAGAAAAGCCAACGATATCGGACGGCATAACGTCAGGGGTAAGCTGGATACGGTTATATTTGCCGTCCACTGACCTTGCAAGGGCTGATACAAGCTGAGTCTTGCCTACTCCAGGCACGTCCTCGATAAGAACATGACCGCCGCAAAGCATGGCTGTGATTATTTTAAGCACAGAGTCTGTCTTGCCGACGATAACTTTTTCGATATTATCTGTGAGAAGTTTTACCTTTTGGTTCAATTTTTTTATCCCCCTTTTTATCAGGTGTTCTGTTTGGTGTGAGCGATATCATTTTTCTTTTTAAAAGAACCACATTTTCGATACCTGTGGTATGCGGGAACATATCAACGGGCTGGATAAGCTGTGCTTTATAGCCTATTTTTGCAAGAAGCTTCAAATCACGCTCGAGAGTTTCTATTTTACAGGAAACGTAGACTATCTTTTCAGGTCTGAGTTTGCCCAAGGCTTCAACAAATTCTTCTGTTGTGCCTGCTCTTGGAGGGTCAAGGAAAACTGTATCACAGCTCTCACCTGCCTGCGCAAGCTTTGTCATGAACTCACCTGCGTCCTCATTATAAAACCTGATATTGTCAAGCTTATTGAGCTTGGCATTTGAAACTGCGTCCTTTACGGCTTCGGCATTAAGCTCAACGCCTGCCACGTCTGCACCGCTTTTTGCAGCGATAAGACCGATAGTACCTGTTCCGCAATATGCATCGATAACTTTATCGCCTTTTTTAAGCTCGGCACAGGAAACTGCTTTAGAATAGAGCTTTTCGGTCTGCTCGGGGTTCACCTGATAGAAAGAATGAGGTGATATTCTGAACTTACAGCCGCACATCTCGTCGGTGATATAGCCTTTGCCGTACATTATAATATCACGGTCGCCCAAAGTAAGAGGAACTCTGCCTTTATTAACGTTTTGGACGATAGTGGTTATATACGGGTGTTTTTCAGTAATAGCTTTAACGAAATTTTTCTTCGCAGGAAATATGGGGGTAGCTGTAACTAGCACGAGCATTACCTCGCCTGTTGTTTGGGAGGTACGGATAAGGGTATGCTTAAGAAGGCCCTGACCACTTTCCTCGTTATATGGAAGGATACGGAAGTCAGCCATAAGTTCTTTAAGGGTAGCGACTATTTGCTGTGCTCTTATATCCTCCAAAAAGCAATCGTCAGTTATTACCATGCTATGGGTAGAGGACTGATACACTCCTGAGACGATACGCTTTGAGCTATTGACCTTATAGACAGTTTGGACTTTATTGCGATAATTATAGGGGTCGTCCATAGTTATTATCTGCTGAGGTCTGCAAAAGCGGCTCAACATTCTATCGGCTTTTGCCTGCTTCCATTCTATTTGCTGGGCGTAGACCTTATCCAACTGACAGCCGCCGCAGCGTTTAAAGCAGCTACATTTTTTCTCGCCTGTTGACTTATCGATAATGGTATGTTTATTCATCACATTTACTCTTTTCATTATGTATAAATTTTATTTTAAGTATACCATTTTATATGAATAATGTCAACAAAGGCGGTTATAACAATTAAATTTAGCAGTATGCTCACGGGGTATAGCTAAGGTGTGTCGGTATAAATATTCAATTTTCAAGCTTCAGACGGAGTGCAGGAAGTGCTTTTCTGTGCGATCAGAACCTCTCATCGTGTTCACCTAACTCACGTTGACAAAATGTTTCCTCATACACTGTCGCTCCGCAAGGTTTCCGATTTGTGGTGAAACCTCTTCTACTTATACACGAAAAGTGGGTATTTTGTTGCAGAAAAAATGCAACAATTGCAGAAATGTTGCCAAATTAAATTATAAATCATTTGTTTGCACAAATTTGGGGGTGTGAATTGGCGGATTTGACGGAAAACACATGAAAAATGTATAGTATTTGGGTATAAAAATACCGCCCGACCTTAGTCAAGCGGTTATTTGTATTATTCAATATCGATTATCGGCTCCCACCGATAATGTCCGTTGCACTCTTTGTTAGTGCAGACAAAGTAATGTGCCTTATCTGCTGTTGTATTCACAGGAACATAGTAGCCGTTATGGCAAACAGGACACTCAACTTTTTCGCCTTTTTTTAACTTCGTGAGAATATCATTTTCTTCTGCCATGAACATAGCCCCCTTTTCTCCAGTTAAATTCAGGATAAACGTCTTTTACTGCAAGCTTTGAACACCACACAGCACTTGCTGTGATCTGAGCGGATAACGTACACCCTAAGTCCTGCGTTGAAACGAAAATTGACTCACACGCTCACGTGGAGCGTGACCCCACAATTGAAAATGATAACCACAGGTCAATGGATTTCAACTCACACGCTCACGTGGAGCGTGACAATTGCTTTCGGTTGTGTACCGAAATGTTCAAATATTTCAACTCACACGCTCACGTGGAGCGTGACAGTGAATTTTTAGTTACTAGAAATGAAAATATTGGATTTCAACTCACACGCTCACGTGGAGCGTGACTCAATGATGGGGGTTACACTACTTTTACCCCAGAATTTCAACTCACACGCTCACGTGGAGCGTGACAATACAGCCTAAACGGTTTAGAAGCCGTTGTGGATTTCAACTCACACGCTCACGTGGAGCGTGACCATTTCCGTCTGTATCAATTATTGATACTTGCAGATTTCAACTCACACGCTCACGTGGAGCGTGACGAGCCGTGGCATACCGAAGACCATAGGGCTTACAGACATTTCAACTCACACGCTCACGTGGAGCGTGACTCTATCACGATAGAGTCTTTTCAGAACAACGATTATTTCAACTCACACGCTCACGTGGAGCGTGACCTCGATTGCGGAACTTTGGCTGTTGACTATAATCATTTCAACTCACACGCTCACGTGGAGCGTGACTCATTGCAACGATCGTATTCTGCATACTGTTGATTTCAACTCACACGCTCACGTGGAGCGTGACGATACCTGCACTTGCAACTTTAGCTCAGATGGTAATTTCAACTCACACGCTCACGTGGAGCGTGACACCCAATGCAACCATTTACAAAAGTTCACATAAATTTCAACTCACACGCTCACGTGGAGCGTGACCGAGTGACGATATAATTATTGGAAAAATGAGTGATTTCAACTCACACGCTCACGTGGAGCGTGACCTTTTTGTGAAACAAAATATGGAGCTTTGCAAAATTTCAACTCACACGCTCACGTGGAGCGTGACCAATTTTCATAATAATACGTTTCGTAATGCAAAAATTTCAACTCACACGCTCACGTGGAGCGTGACTGGACTTCCTTATTCAGAAAATGCAGGAAAGCATATTTCAACTCACACGCTCACGTGGAGCGTGACACAGGGCGACTTGAAATTATTTACATATGGTGAATTTCAACTCACACGCTCACGTGGAGCGTGACCTATGAACATTTATCAATTGGCAAATTTTATATGTCATTTCAACTCACACGCTCACGTGGAGCGTGACGTTGGTTTGGAATGTTTCCAGAACCTACACTTCTATTTCAACTCACACGCTCACGTGGAGCGTGACGATTTTAAAATCAGAATAATCAGTGCGACAGTTGCAATTTCAACTCACACGCTCACGTGGAGCGTGACCTTAGCGGCGTCATCAACGATATCCATAGATATCAATTTCAACTCACACGCTCACGTGGAGCGTGACGTGAAGGGTGAACACGAATCGTTCCCATGGAAAATTTCAACTCACACGCTCACGTGGAGCGTGACAACTTGCAATGCCTGCCTTTGCAGTAGTCCTCTGATTTCAACTCACACGCTCACGTGGAGCGTGACCTATAGATGCCCATTGCTCAGGGCTGATAGTATATTTCAACTCACACGCTCACGTGGAGCGTGACCAGTTGACGAGTGGTTTCGTGGTGAAACCTTGAATTTCAACTCACACGCTCACGTGGAGCGTGACGTTCCTCGAGTACATCTTCATTGAGAAAACGGCGATTTCAACTCACACGCTCACGTGGAGCGTGACGTGGTGGAACAAGCGGCATTTGCGGCATTAGATATTTCAACTCACACGCTCACGTGGAGCGTGACCGTAACGCACGTTGCTAGCGTTGCCGGTGTTAGATTTCAACTCACACGCTCACGTGGAGCGTGACGCCTCATAGCGTCGAGCTTTTTGACAGCTTTACAATTTCAACTCACACGCTCACGTGGAGCGTGACCTTGTGAAAAAGGGGCTTGCAAATGCGTCAACAATTTCAACTCACACGCTCACGTGGAGCGTGACGCCGTCCGTCATAGCAAATATAGCTCTGTTTAGTATTTCAACTCACACGCTCACGTGGAGCGTGACGCGTTGGTAAATGAAAATGTCTAAGAAATCAGATTTCAACTCACACGCTCACGTGGAGCGTGACACAGGTCAAGACGTTTTTCGCTGGTGGCTTGGTGATTTCAACTCACACGCTCACGTGGAGCGTGACTATCAGGCGGTATTTGATATAACCTACTACGAGATTTCAACTCACACGCTCACGTGGAGCGTGACGCTGATAGACCAATACGCACACGTCTTTCTTACATTTCAACTCACACGCTCACGTGGAGCGTGACACAGGTCAAGACGTTTTTCGCTG
>OHME01000989.1_pt1 | contig 10997 bp, 6 predicted proteins | sample 1569201 | NCBI WGS metagenome assembly OHME01 (sample SAMEA3879587, study PRJEB24766) | human gut metagenome | biome: human-associated habitat; feature: feces | place: USA | collected 1985/1987
TGCAAGCCCGCACGATTGCCCTCACCTTTCACGATCTTTGACATAGTCTTAGATAGGATGCGCCTCGGAAAATTGGGAACAAGTTTCCATTTTTCTCTCGGCTTTCACTATCTTTACCGAAAAAATATTTCGATTCGGACAGGAAGCGCCTCGGGCAGCGCTGAACAGGTCGGACTTACCACCGGGTGTTCGCTATCTGCGTTCGAATTATTGTGTGTGCGTTATGAAGAGAAACATCCTGTATTTATTGTCGATAGGCATTTGCCTGTTCACTTGTGTCGGGAGCCATGCTGCGGCACCGGAAACCCGGGCGCATCTGGAGCGGGGGCGTTCGCTTTTCGATCACGGGCGCTGGACGGATGCCCGTTATGAGTTGCTGAAGGCCCGCGAGGGAGCGGACCGGGACGACCGGCTTACGCTCCAGCAGATCGATTATCAGTTGGCGGTTTGTGCCTTGAAGCTCGGCAGCCGGGATGCCGAGGCGATGCTCGCCGACTTTTCCAAGCGTTATCCCGAGTCGGTTTACAACAACGACCTGCGGTTCGCCCAGGGGTTGCTTTATTGCAGCCGGTCGGAGTATGATAAGGCGCTCGCATGTTTCGGACGGGTGAACTACCGGGCTTTGGACAGAACCCGGCGCGAGCAGTACGACCTGCGCATGGGATATATCGAATTCGGCCGGGATGACTACGATCGGGCGATGACCTATTTCGACCGGATCAATCCCCAAAGCGAATTTTACGATCACGCTCTCTATTATAAGTCCTACATCGCCTATGCGCGGGAACAGTACGACTGGGCCAGAAGCGGGTTCGAACGATTGCTTAAAAGCGAGGCTTACGGGGAGGTAGCGCCCTATTACCTGCTGCAAATCGAGTTCAAGCAGGGGAATTACCGCTACGTGGTCGAGAACGGCGAAGAGTTGATCCGCCGGGCATCGCCCCGCCAGCGGGCCGAACTCTCGCGGGTCATGGCCGAAGCGTGGTTCCGCCTGGGCGAATATTCCAAACCGCTGGATTACCTCGACGCTTTCGTGCAGGCCGGCGGAGAAATGGGCCGGGATGAAAATTATCTCTACGGATTCTCCCTCTACCGTACGGCCCGCTACGACGATGCCGCAGAGTATCTGCGCAAGGCGTGCGGAGCCGACGACGCTCTGACGCAGAACGCCTCCTACCACCTGGCCGACTGTTACTTGCGCGGCGGGGACAAGCAGCAGGCGATGCAGTCGTTCGCCATGGCTTCGAATGCCGAATTCGATTCCGCGATTGCCGAGGACGCGCTGTTCAATTATGGAAAATTGCAATATGAACTGGGGGGCGGACGTTTCAACGAAGCGATTCAGGTACTCAACCGCTATGTCGCCCAGTATCCGTCGTCGCCCCGTGTACGCACGGCCAAAGAGCTGTTGGCGGCGGCCTATTACAATTCGCACAATTACGACGAAGCATACGAGATCATCGCTTCCTATCCCGATCCCGATGGCGACCTGCTGGCCGCCAAGCAGAAGATCGCCTATTTCCGCGGCTTGAGCGCACTGGAAAAGGGCGATACGCAGGGGGCCGGGCGTTATCTGGCGGAGTCCGCCCGTATCGGAATCAGTCCCAAATACAATGCGCTGGCAACCTTTTGGCAGGGTGAAATCGCTTACGGCAGGGGAAATTACGACGTTGCTCTGCGCGATTACGAGTCCTACCTGAAGCGGGCGCCGAAAACCGAGCCCGAATATGCGATGGCTTTCTACAATACGGGGTATTGCCACTTCTCGAAGGAGAATATGCCCCGGGCGCGGGAGTCGTTCGTTCGCTTCATCGAATTGTATCCCACTCAGGACGGTTATCGCACGGATGCCCGCAATCGTCTGGGCGACACCTACTATTCGGATCGCCAGTTCGACGAGGCGTTGAAGTATTACGGACAGGCTGCGGCCGCGTCCGACGACGGAGCGGATTACGCTCGCTACCAGCGGGCCGTTACGCTCGGTATTCTGGGACGTACATCTGAAAAAATCAAGGCGTTGCAGCAGATTATCCGCGACGGCAGGGGAGATTACCTCGACGATGCGACTTACGAACTGGGCCGGACTTTCGTAGCGCAGGAGCGCTACCGCGAGGGGGCCGCAGTGCTCGAACCTTTCGTCGAAACCTATGTTTATTCGCCCTACCGGAGCGCCGCGTTGTCCGAGTTGGGACTGGCTTACCTGAACCTGGGCGACAAGAAAAAGTCGCTTTCCTACTATGATATGGTGGTGAAGACCGCTCCCCAATCCTCCGATGCCAAGGATGCCTTGCAGGGGATTCGGGATATTTACGTCTCCGAAGGAGATGCCGGCGGTTATTTCGATTATGCCCGGAAGAGCGGTGTCGAAGGGGACCTTACGGCCATGTCGCGTGATTCGCTTTCGTTCGCTGCCGCCCGCCGGATCTATCTTTCGGGCGAGCCTGCGTCGGCGGCCAAGTCGCTGCGCAGTTATCTCGAAAATTATCCCAAGGGATATTATACGGCCGATGCGCTCTATTGCTTGAGCGATTGCTACCTGAAGACGGGCGAACGATCCCGTGCGATCGAAACGCTCGCGGCTCTGGCCGATGCGGGACAGAATCAGTACACGCATCGGGCTTTGAAGATGCTGGCTGGAATGACTTTTGCCGATGAACGCTTTACGGAAGCCGCGGCGGCTTACCGCAAATTGGCCGATGCCGAAAGCACCGCTGCCGGAAAAGCCGAGGCCATGAACGGCTACGTCCGTGCGACGATCGCGGCGGGGGACGAGGAGCGGATTCTGTCCATGGCCGACGATGTGGCATCCTACACCGCTGCGGGAGACGAGGCATGGCGAGCGTCCCAGTTTGCGAAGGCCGGGATTCTGGATCGCCGGGGAGATGCCGCTGCCGCGCAAAAGATCTACAAGGTTTTGAGCGCCAATGTGAAAACACCCGAGGGAGCCGAGTCGGCCTACCGGGTGATCGAGTCCGCGTTCCGGGCCGGCGATACGGCTCGTGCCGAAAAACTGGTGCTCGATTTCTCGGACAAGGGAACGCCTCATGCCTTCTGGCTGGCCAAGTCCTTCCTTGTGCTGGGCGATATTTATGTGCAGAAGGGCGACATGTTCCAGGCCCGGGCGACCTACCAGAGTATCGTGGACGGCTACACTCCTGCCGATGACGGAATCGTTGCGGAAGCGAAAGAGAAAATCAAGAAACTCAATTAACGATATGAAGCGATCAGCTATTCTGTCCCTGATGTTTATCGCCGGACTGCTTGCGGTGCCCGGGGTGCTCAACGCCCAGGTCGAGAAGCGTGTCGAAGTATCCAAAGCCTATGTGCCGAGCGTGGAGCATGCGACGAAACTTGCCGTGCGCCCCAATATGGTCGATACGGCGGCCATACAGCCGGAAATCGACTATTCGATCACGCCGCTCACGCTCGAAACGCAGCTCGCCACGCGCCCGATCCGTCCTGCGACGATCACCTATTGGGAGTTCGACCGTCCGCTGCCTTTTTACCTGAAGGCCGGAGCGGGTTATCCGCTCAATTCGGCGCTCGATCTGTATGTTTCGACGCAGAATCCCGACATCGGCTATGCGTTGGGCTATATCAACCACGACGGACGGTACGGACGGATTCCCTATACGCCCGACGGGGACCATAGCGCCCTGTGGATGGACAATCGGGTGGGTGTCGCCGCCGGGAAATACATCGGGCGTCATGTGCTGGAGGGCGAGGTGAGCTACCGGAACCGGATCATCGACCGTTACGGCCTTTTCCCCGATCCGGACTTTCCGACTTTCGACAACGGAAATCGCCGCGTGATCGGCGATTTGCAGGGAAAGATACGGATCGGCGACGATTTCAACGACCTCTCGCGGACGAATTTCAATGTCGAGGTCACGGCGGGCAACTGGTGGAATCCGCTGGATTCGAAACTCTATCTGGAGGATAATGTCGTTCCGGTGTTGGATTATCCGTACGAAAACGAGTGGAATTTGGGGGTAGATGCCGCCGTTGGACGACGTTTCGGCCGCCATACGCTCGTCTTCCGGGCCGGATTCGAGGGCCGGTGGGGTGGCGACCGCAAGGGCGAATCGGTTTGGGCCGCTCCTTCTGACTATTACAACCGGACCTATTCGGGAGCGTTCCGTTATGCCTATCGTGCCCGGTCGGTCGATATGGAGTTCGGTTTGGATTACTACCGGGACGATGTGGCGGGGCGCGATGCGGCGAATTATTTCATTCCCTACGCTCACTTGCGTTTCGATCTGGGCGGCGGCGGTTTCGTACCTTATGTCGAGTTGGACGGAACCCTGAAGCACAACGATATGCGGGAGCTTATGGAAACCAATCTTTATTACGTGCCTCGTTATACGGACCCGATGCCCCGCAATACGGTGGACTATTCGGTCCGTGTCGGTGTGAGCGGGCGTCTCGTCGAGGATAAGCTGATTTACCGATTGTTCGTCGGCTATTCTTTCATCGAGAATCATAACTTTTGGTATTGCTATACGCCGACTACCCGGTATGAGGGGTTCAGTCTGGTACAGGGACGGCTGAATGTCATGTCGCTCAACGGTGAGCTGGAGTTCCGTCCGGTGAGCAATTTCACGTTCTCCATCGGCGGGCGGGGCCTGACCTATACCGAGCATCAGACCTTGAGCATCGGCCTGCCGGAGTTCGAGGGTACGATCCGGGCCCGCTATCATCATCGTAAGTTCTCGGTCGGCCTCGTTTTCGACCTGCAGTCCAACCGCTATATTTCGCGAGTGATTCCGTGGTTCCCGAACGACGGGATCGTGGGGAATATGCGCATTCCCTATACGGTAGATCTGGGGTTGAATGTCGATTGGTACGCGTCCAAGCGGGTAACGGTATTCGCCGAAGGTCACAATCTTTGCAACCGCCGGATTTACGACTGGAGTACGTTTCCGCAGTACAGCGCCGGATTTACGGCAGGTGTGAAGTTGAGTTTTTAGCGGATCGACCCGATATGAAAAACGGCCGGTAACATACCGGCCGTTTTTTATGGAGTACGATTTTTACTCCAGGTTTTTCCGGACTCCGTCCAGAAACCGCTTCATCTCCCCGCTGTCCTTTTTGTCGATGATCTTCGACAGGCGGGTCAGCGTGGCGACGATGTTGTCGATCTGTGCGGGCGTCTTGGGGTTGAAGAGGATTTCCGTCAGCAGGTAGTCGTCTTCGGAGAGCAGTCCGCGGGCGATGGCCATGTGTTTCTTGAAGGTGGTGCCGGGGGCATCCTGGTGCTTCATGATGGAGGCGAATACGAGAGTCGAGGCGAACGGCACCGAGAGGGAGTAGGCCACAACTTCGTCGTGCCCCTCGAAGGTGTATTCGCAGACGTTGAGCTTCAGCGAACCGTAGAGGTCCTTGAAGAAGATTTTGCCCATGTGGTCCGACTCCTTGATGATGATGGCGTTTTCGGTTTGCAGGTTGCCCAGGTTGGCGAACGTGGGGCCGAACATCGGGTGGGTCGAAACGTACCGGAATCCCGATTTCTCATAAAATTCCTGCAACCCGGTCTTTACCGAGGCGATGTCGGAGATGATACACTCTTTCGGCAGATAGGGAAATACCTCCTCGAATGCCTGGAGCGTGGCGTTCAGCGTTACGCAGTTGATAAGCAGTTCAGGCCGGAAGTCGGCGATCTCTTCGGGCGAGGTGAAGCGCTGGGCATTGTAGATGAATCGCATCCGCCGAGGGTCTTTTTCGAGGACGGCTACGTCGTGGTTGAAACTCAACAGATCGGTGAAAAAGGAGCCCATCTTTCCCGCTCCCAAAATCAGTATGCGCATATATCGGTTTGTTTATGTTTTTTGATGATCCGGGCGGCATGGGACCGCCCGGGGATTGTTCTATTTCATTCTTCGTTTTTTCGCTCGGCAGAGGCCGTCGGCAACTTCCGTCCCCGTTTGCCGAAAACATTGAATCGCTTCTTCGTTTTCTTCGCACGGCATAATCCGAATAAATTCGGTGCTGTCTTCGCTTATCGGGAACGTCGTTATTTCATTATTTCCATCTGGACCTTTACCGACTCTTCGTGGATCGCCTTCATGATTTCCGAAATGAATTCCGGGTCGAGGTCGAGCGATTGCCCCATTTTGCCGCGTTTGTCCAGGATTTCATCGTAACGCTTATTTTGCAGGATGGGCATGTTGTGCTCCTTCTTGTAGGTGCCGATCTCCTGCGAGATGTGCATCCGCTTGGCGAGGAGGCTCAACAGTTGCTCATCGACCTCGTCGATCTGGCGGCGCAGGATGCTGATGTTCTCCGTGGTTTGGGCATTGTCGCGCACCACGAGCAGTTGCAGCGTGTAGTCCAGCACTTCGGGCGTCACCTGCTGCGCCGCATCGCTCAGCGCACTGTCGGGATCGCAGTGGGATTCGATGATAAGTCCGTCGAAGTTCAGGTCGAGCGCCTGCTGCGAGATAGGAGCTACCAGTTCGCGTTTACCGCCGATGTGGCTCGGGTCGCAGAAGATGGTGAGGTTGGGGTACCTGCGGCGAAGTTCGATCGGAATATGCCAGAGCGGAGCGTTGCGGTAGATTTTTTTCTCGTAGGAGCTGAATCCCCGGTGGATGACGCCCAGCCGTCGGAGTCCGGCGTTGTAGAGCCGTTCGATCGCGCCGACCCACAGTTCCAGGTCGGGATTGACGGGGTGCGGGCACCGACCCAGAGGATGTCGATGCCGGCTTTCAGGGCTTCGAAAACATGGGCGGGGGTGGCGACCTCGGTGGCTACCAGCATGCCGGTTTCCTGCTTGACCTGCTTCATCCAGGGAAGGCCTTCGACGCCGATGCCTTCGAAGCCGCCCGGCTTGGTGCGGGGTTTCCAGATACCGGCCCGGAAGATCTTTACGCCCCGGGCGGCCAGTTCGGAGGCGGTTTTGAGTACCTGTTCACGGCTCTCCGCGCTGCAAGGGCCTGCGATAATCATCGGACGTTTGGGATCCACGCCCGGAAAAGTGAGCGGTTCTATTTCCATTTTCATTGTCGTTGTTGATTTTGCGATCGCCGGCTGTAACCGGCGAATCCGGTCTGTTTATATTCTGTTTACTGATTCTGTTTTGTTCGGGTCGTCGTGATCCGGTCGAGTGCCTCCTGCAACATCTCCTCGTTGCAGCAGAGCGAGATGCGGATGTAGTTCCGCCCTTCCGAGCCGAAGATGAAGCCCGGAGTGACGAAGACTCGCGACTGGTACAGCACCCGGTTGCAGATGGCTTCCCCGACACCGTTCGGGCACTCCCCGGCAGCCGTGAGTTGCGCCGCGAGGGTATCGTTCACCCGTCCCCAGAGGAACATTCCCACCTGGTCGTCGCGGACATCGCAGCCGAGGGTTTCCAGAATCCGGGCAGCCAGTGCGCGTCGGCGGCGATATACCTCGTTCATCCGTTGGTACCAGCTGTCGGGGGCTTTCAGCGCTTCGACGGCGGCCAGTTGCATCGGGCGGAACATTCCGGAGTCCATGTTGCTCTTCACGCGCAGGATCCACTCCAGGAACCGGGAATTGGTCGCCACCATTCCGATACGCCAGCCGGGCATGTTGAAGGTTTTACTCATGGAGTTGAGTTCGATGCAGATCTCTTTGGCTCCCGGCACGCTCAAAATGCTTAACGGGCGGTCGTTCAGGATGAAGCTGTATGGGTTATCGTGGCAGATCACGATGTTGTGCCTGCGGCCGAAGGCGACGAGTTTTTCGAACAGCTCCCGCGAACCGTTGGCTCCCGTAGGCATGTTGGGGTAGTTGCACCACATCAGTTTCACACCGGACAGGTCCATTTTCTCCAGCGCTTCGAAATCGGGCTGCCAGTCGTTCTCTTCTTTCAGGGCGTAGGGCAGGATGCGGGCGCCGGTGAGCTTCGACACCGAGGCGTAGGTCGGATAGCCCGGATTGGGTATGAGTACCCCGTCGCCTTCGTTCAGGAAGGCCAGCGAAATGTGCATCACACCCTCCTTGCTGCCGATCAGGGGCAGGATTTCGTTAGCAGGGGCCAGGTCCACGCCGTACCATCTCTTATACCACCGGGCGAACTCCGCACGCAGTTCCGGAATACCTACGTAAGGTTGGTACCCGTGCGTGTCGGGCCGCGCTGCCGCCTGGCAGAGCACCTGCACGGTTTCGGCCGACGGGGGCAGGTCCGGGCTGCCGATCCCCAGGTTGATGACACGTGTGCCGGATTCGTTCATCCGGGCCACCTCTTTCAGTTTCACGGAGAAGTAGTACTCCTCGACGTTTTCCACCCGGCGGGCCGGGGTGACGGTCGGTTTTGCCGGTTTCGTTTCTTCGGAGCCGCCAAGCTCCGCAGGTTGTTGTTTTTTCATACTGAAAACAAAAAAGCTCCCGCCTCAAGGCAGGAGCTATGATCTAAATTCGTAATTCTGTCGATCGAACTTTACAACACGCAAACTCCCGCCTTTACTCGGCCCGAATAAAGGTAATAATAATAGGAGTATGTAAACTGAACGTGTTGCATATCGTTTTTGTCGTCGAATATCCGTCCAGGGTATTTAACGGGACAAATGTATCGCATTTTTCGGAAAATGACAAAATTTTTTTCGCTTTTTTATTTCGGGCATAAAATTCCTAAATTTGTCGGGACAAACAATTTCGAATAAACGTGAGTAATCTTCATATATCATCCGATTTCAGCGGTTTGGATGCCCTGATTCCGCAGGGCCGACGGGTTTTCGTCGTTATCGACAGCAACCTGAAGCCCTTTTTCGGCCTTTTCGAACGGTATGAACTCATTCCGATCCAGACCTCCGAGAAGGTTAAAACCTTCGCTACGGTAGAATATATTATCGAACAGTTGCTGGAGCGGGGAGCCGACCGGAGTTCGTTTCTCGTGGGCGTGGGCGGCGGCATCACGACCGACCTCTGCGGTTTCGCGGCGTCGGTTTACAAACGGGGTATTCGGTTCGGTTTCGTACCTACGACGCTGCTGGCGCAGGTGGACGCTTCGATCGGGGGTAAGAACGGCGTGAATTTCCATGCCTATAAGAATATGGTCGGTACGATCACCCAGCCTGAATGGATCTATATCTGCACCGATGCGCTGCGGACGCTTTCGCCCCGGGAGTTCCGGGCCGGAATCGCCGAAGTCCTGAAGACTTTCATCCTGTTCGATGCGGAATACTATCGCAAGGCCGTGGATTATTTCGCCCGGATGGAGGCCCACTTGCGGAAAGCGGGAACCTGTTGCGGGGGCGAATGTGTGTACGGGCAGGAGGAGCTTACCGAAATCATTCGCAAAACGGCGTTATACAAGTGTGCCGTAGTGGAGCGGGATGCTTTCGAGAAGGGGGAGCGGCGCTTGCTGAATCTGGGGCATACCTTCGCTCACGCCATCGAGAAAAATTGTCCGATCATGCACGGCGAAGCCGTGGCGATCGGTCTGGTGCTGGCTGCCGGGGTATCCGAACGGCTGGGACTCGCCCCGGCGGGACTGGCGGTCGGTCTGGCGGAGGATTTGAAGAAGGTCGGGCTTCCCACCCAGTCGCCCATAGCTATCGGTGTTTTGCTGGAAGCGTTGGAAAAAGATAAGAAGGTGGAGGGCGATGCCATTCATTTCATCCTGCCCCGTGCGGTGGGGGAGGTGGTGGATCGTGCGATTCCGTTAAAACAGTTGGAGGAGGTCGCCCGTGATCTGCGTTAGCGTACAGGAAAAGAGTTTCGGGGATTGCCGGGCGATCCTCGAATCGTGTGAAATGGCCGAACTCCGGGCGGACCTTTGCCGTCTTTCGGTCGAAGAGGTCGAGCGGCTCGTGGAGATTCGGCCGAACCTGATTGCCACCTGCCGGATTGCGAACTCTTCCGAGGCATTCGCCCGCGAGCAGCTCGAGGCGGCGATCCGCAGGGGGGCGCGTTATGTCGATATAGAGATCGAAGCGCCCGACGAGCATCTGGAATATATTCGTACGCTCGCCCGCGAGTACGGGTGCCGGCTGATCGTTTCGTTCCACGATTTCGAGGGAACTCCCTCCCTCGACGAGCTGAAGGGGATCGCCCGGCTGTGTCGCACGAAGGGGGCCGATCTGGTGAAGATCGTCACGACGGCCCGGAATATTTCGGATGCCGCCCGTACGATGCGTTTGTATGACCTGCAAGCCGACGGAGCGCTTTTCGAGGGTGCCGCCGCTGCGGAGCGTCCGCAGTTGGTCGCTTTTTCGATGGGCGAAGCCGGGAAATTCACCCGTCTGCTCTGCCTGAAGCTCGGTGCGCCTTATACGTATGTTTCAGCTGGAGCATCCAACGCCACGGCGTCGGGGCAATATACCCGCGAGGAGATGGAGCGGCTGCTTTCGGCCGAAAATTATCCTTTCGAGGGATTTCGCGAGTTCCGTCGGACGACGGTTGCCGTTCCTTGTTCCAAGAGCGTGGCCCAGCGGGCCGTGTTGGCTGCTGCGCTGGCTGCGGGAGAGAGCCGGCTCGCCAATTACGCCCCTTGCAACGATATAGTCGGAGCCGTCGAGGTCATCCGGGGTATGGGCTGCCGGATTGCGTCGGACGGTACGACGCTGCATATCGAGGGTGTCGGAGCGGAGCGCTTGGGACGTTGCACGAAGATCGAAACCGGCGAATCGGGGCTGCTCACGCGGCTGTTGACTCCGCTGGCATCCCATATTTCCGCTTTGAACGGCGGTGCCCCGGTGGAAATTTCCGGGCATGGCAGTATTCTGAAGCGCAATCTGCACGAGGCGGTCGCCGCGCTGCGCGAAGCCGGCGTGCATTGTTCTGCTCGTGAGGAGGGGTATCTTCCGTTTCGGATCGAGGGCGGTATTACCCGTCGTGAGATCTCCTTTTCGGGGCGGGAGAGTTCGCAGACCGTATCGGGTTTCCTGATGACTTTGCCGTTGTTGCAGGATGCGACCGTGCTGACGGTAACCGAGCCGTCGAGCATTCCCTACCTGGAGCTTACTTTGCGGACGCTGACTCGGTTCGGTGTCCGACTCAACAGGGAGGCGTTTTACGACGGGGTGTGTGGC
>OHME01000995.1_pt1 | contig 10975 bp, 12 predicted proteins | sample 1569201 | NCBI WGS metagenome assembly OHME01 (sample SAMEA3879587, study PRJEB24766) | human gut metagenome | biome: human-associated habitat; feature: feces | place: USA | collected 1985/1987
CGGAAACGACGGTATCCGTCAATGACTACGTTGACCGCATCTTGCAGTATCAGCCGAATCCGTACATGACGGCGGCTGATTTTTATTACAAGCTGGCGGCACAATACAAGGTCTACAACAACGCCGTCGCATATCCCGTCTTTGACAGTCAACGGCGGCTTGTGGCGATCTATCCCATCAACGCGCAGTATTTTGAACTGCTTGAATATATGGGAACGCTGTATTGCCGGTTCAAATTCGCAACGGGAGCGTCGTATATCTGCGAGTATTCCCGCATTATCCACATCCGCAGACATTTCCTCGAAAACGATATTTTCGGGGATGACAACCGCCCGCTGAATCCTGTTTTGAAAACGGCAAACACGTTCAATCAGTCTATGTCGAAGTTTGCCGAACTCGTCGCCGTCATTCGCGGCATCCTGAAAGTTTCAAACGCCGTGAAAAATGAGGATTTGAACCGCCGCCGTGACGATTTCGTACGGGACAATTTGCGCATGGAGAACAACGGCGCGGGCATCGTGGTCACGGATTCCAAGTATGACTATACGCCGCTGAACGACAAGACAACGCCGATTCCGGCAAATCAGCTTGAATACATCAAGACGGAAATTTATGACTACCTCGGCGTTTCAAAAGAGATCGTCGAAAACACGGCTACCCCGCAGCAGGAACAGGCTTTTTACAGCGGCGAAATCGCGCCGTTCTTCCGCAAGCTAACGCAGGCGTTCACGAACGTGCTGTTTACAGAACGGGAGATCGGACACGGCAACCGCATCATTTTCGCCGCAAATTCCGTGCAGTTTGCAACGCTGCCCGAAAAGGTGACGGCGGCGAAATTCCTGACGGAGATCGGCGCGGCGACGCTTGACCAGATTTTGACAATGTTCGATATGCCGACAATCGGCGGCGAAGAAGGTGCGCGCCGCGTCCAGACGTTGAACATGGTAAATGCAAAACTTGCCGACAAGTATCAGACGGGCGCAGACGGCGAAACGCCGCCGGATGACCCGAAGAAGGAAAAAGACCCGCCGCCCGCAGAGCCGGACGGCGCAGAAGCGAAGGAGGCTTGACGTTATGGGTATGAAACAAGGGCGCGAATACCGCGCCGTGCAGGATTTTTCCCTCGTTCCACGCGCAGAAGAAAAGGACGAATACCGCGTGCGCGGTACGGCGGTCGTGTTTGATACGCCGACGGTTCTTTTTGAATACGACGGCGTGAAGTATTCCGAGGTCATTGACCGCAACGCATTTGACGAATGCGATATGTCCGACGTGATTTTTAACTACAATCACGGCGGCAAGGTGGTCGCCCGTCTGCGCAATAAAACGCTTACGCTGACCATCGACGAACGCGGCTTGCACATGGAAGCCGACCTCGGCGGCACACAGGCGGGGCGCGAACTGTATGAGGAAATCGACGGCGGGTATGTCGATAAAATGTCCTTTTCCTTTTCTGTGCGCGAATCCAAGTATGACAGCGTAACGCATACCCGCACGATCACAAAGGTCAAGAAGCTATACGACGTGTCGGCGGTGGATATTCCCGCGTACAAAGACACAGAAATTTCCGCGCGCAGTTTCTTTGAAGTGGAGCATTCAAAGGAACTGGCGGCTTTGGAGCAAGCCGCGCGCAGGAAACGTCTGATAGCTTTGACATACTGAAAACCCACATTTTTTGAATTTATGGAGGTAAAAACATGAACATTGAGAAAAGACGCGCCGAAATCGCCGCGCGCAAGGCTGAAATCCGCAAGCTGCTTACCGATGACAAGAACGCCGACATTGACGCGCTGGAAAAGGAACTGCGCGAACTGAATGAGGAAGATGCAGGACTCGAAAAGCGTCAGGCAATCGAACGTATGCTGAATTCCGGCTCGGCTATGGGCAATCCCATCGAAAACCCCGTCGCTGCCCGCAGCCTGCCCGTAGAGGATACGGAAAAGCTGTATCGTTCCGCATGGCTGAAAACCTTGCAGGGCAAGTCCCTGACGGACGATGAAAAGCGCGTTTACGAACAGCGCGCGTATTCGACCGCTGCAAATTCCGCGCTGCCCATCATCCCGGAAACGACCGCGAATCAGATCATCAAGAAAATGTACGAGGTCGCCCCGATTTTGCAGCGCTGCAAAATCTTCCACGTCCCCGGCAATTTCAAATTCGCCGTCGAAGGCACGAACAGTGACGCGGCGCTTCACACGGAGAACGCAAGCATTACCGCCGCCTCCGACAGCCTGACTTCCGTTTCCCTGACGGGCTACGAAATCGTCAAGCTGGTCAAGGCATCCCGCGCATCTTCCGAAATGGCGCTGTCCGCGTTTGAAAGCTACATTGTCGAAGTGATTGCCGAATCCATCGCCCGCAAGATTGAAAATTACATCTTCACGGGTACGGGCAGCGATCAGCCGGGCGGCGTGAAGGTCGCGGGCAAGGGTACAAGCGGCGCGTACACGGACGGCACAGATCAGGTGACAGTTGCAAAAACGGCATCCCTGACAGAAGAAAATGTAGTTTCGCTTTACGGTATGCTTGCGTCCGGCTATGAGCGAAATGCCGTCTGGTGCATGAACAAGGCGACGTTCTTTACTGATTTCTTCCCGCTGATGAACAAGTCGAAGAACAACCTCATCGAATTCGCAGGCGGCAAGTATTACATCATGGGCGCAGAGGTCTACTTCACTGGTTCGCTTGCGGCACATGAAGCGTACTACGGCGATTTCGAGTACATCATCGGCAACTATTCGCAGGACATTACGGTTGTCCGCTCTGAGCATTCCGGGCTTGCAACCAACAGCATTGATTACCTCGGCGCGTGTGTCTTTGACTGCAAGCCGGTTGCCGGACTCGGTGCATTCGTGCATCTCACAAAAGCAACGGAGTAACGCGGAGGGCTGAACATGGCAGTTAGCAGCGAATATGTCGCGGCTATCCGTCAACGTTTGCGGCTGACAACCGACGATTTCGACAATGAAATTACCGACCTCATCAACGCCGCCCGCGCAGACCTTGCGCTCGGCGGCGTTGTTGAGGAAAAAGCGAACGACGAAACTGACCCGCTGATTCTGAAAGCGGTCGAAACGTACGTAAAGGCTGAATTCGGGCTTGACAACGATGATGCGGAGCGATACCGCGCATCGTACAAAGAGCAGCGGAACGGTCTGACGCTATCGGATAAATACATTGTCGCGGAAGGAGGTTAGCCCGTGTATTGGCGCGATGTCGTGATACTCCGCGCCGTAGTCACGGACACGGACGCGGACGGATACCCGGCGGAAGTCGTGAAGGAAACGCGCGTTTTCGCGGACGTGCAATCCGTCAAGCGCACGGAATTCTACGCCGCAAAGCAGATCGGTATTGATCTTGCAATAACCGTGAAAGTCCGATACGGCGATTATGGCAATCAGGAACGTTTGCTGTTCAGCGGCAAGGAATACAAGGTCGAGCGGGCATACACGGACGCGCGCGAATTCTACACGCTGGAATGCTCTGAATTCAAGGAGGCAAGCGCATGAATGTCAACGAAACGCTGAAAACGATGTTTTCCGACCTCCTGCCGGTCGCCGCTGATACCTACAAGGGCAAAGCGACGGAATACATCGTTTTCAACTATACGGCTATCCCGGAAGATTTCGGGGACGATGATGCGCAACACTGGCGCTATCTGACGCAGGTGCATTTATACGCGCCGCATGAAAAGAATTCGCTTGCGTACCGGCGGGAGATCACGCGGCGGCTTGTCGCCGGGGGCTTTACGCGCCCGACGATCACGCCCGCCTCCGATGAAACCGGGCAGCATTACGTTTTTGAATGCGAGATTTCCGGGGGCGTTGACGATGGCTGAATTATCGACACAGGGGCTTGACGGTCTGATTGACGATATGACGGCGCTTATGGAACTGCCAGACGAAACCGTTTTGGAAATGCTGACGGCGGAGGCGGAAGTGGTCGCCGCCGCGCAGCAGTCCGAAGCGCAGAGCATGGGCGTATATGCGACCGGCAAAACGGCGGGCAGTATTTCATACGACAAAAAATTGAAGGTCAAGGGCGCAAGCCGCGCAATCTACGTTTCACCGAAAGGGACGCGCAGCGACGGAAACAAGCGCCGCAACGCCGAGGTCGCATTCGTCAACGAATACGGCAAGGCTGGACAACCCGCCCGCCCATTCATCAACACAGCAAACGAAAAATCGGCAGACGCAGCCGTTGAAGCGGCAGCGGGTGTCTATGACAAGTATTTGAAATCCAAGAATCTTTAGGAGGTTACATTATGGCACAGTTTGGAGCAAAACGCCCTGTTTTTGCGCCCATCAAGACCACGCCTGACGGTGCATTGCCGACGTATGATTACGAAAAGAAAGTCACAATCGGCAAGCTGGTCAAGGCGGATTTGACCGTTACGAACGCTTCCGGCGAACTGTACGGAGACGATGCGCTTGCGGAAAAAGTCGATATGTTCGCGTCCGGCTCTCTGGCGCTGGAAACGGATGACAAGACCGACGAAGTACAAACCGCCCTGCATGGTGCGACGAAGGACGTGGAAAGCGGCGAAGTCACGGACTCCGACGGCGACGTAGCCCCGCGCGGCGGTCTTGCGTATTACAAGGTCATCATGCGCAAGGGTATCCGCTATTTCAAGGGCATCTTCCATCCCGAAACAAAGGCAATCCTCGGCAACGACAGCGCCGCAACAAAGGGTTCGTCTATCACGTTCGGCACGTCCAACACGACGTTTACAATCTTCCGCTGCAATTCCGGCGCATGGCGCATTACGAAGGAATTCACAGGTGATGGCGCGGAAGCGAATTGTATTGCGTGGTGCGATACGAAACTCGGCAAATCGGCAACGGGTGGCGGCGGTTAAACAATCAGCAGAGCGGGCGCGCGGGTCAATTCCGCCGCCCGCTTTGGCGCTATGGAGGTAAAGACAATGAAAGCGGCAAAAATCACGGTTGCGGGTACAACGTATTTCCTCGTCATGGACGGCGAAGCGATGTTTACCATCCGCGACATTTACGGCGGCACGCGCCTGATGCTGGAAAAGATGGAACAGGACACGCGCGAAGGTTTCCTTGAAACGTGCAACGCCGCCGCTATCCTTGCAGAGCGCGGCGAACTCATCCCGGAACGCGACGATTTCGCGCTTTTGACGCAGCCGTATGAAATCGTCGCGCTGAAACGTGCGATTGCGAACGCAATCAAACTCGGTTACGGGCGCGAGATCACAGCCCCCGGCGACGATGAAGTTGACGAAGGGCTTGAAGAATTGAATCAAAAAAAAACAAGATTCGCCGCGCGGACTATTACAGAATAGCCGTTTTGTGCGGCATTTCCCCGGCTGATGCGCTGTTTATGCCGCCGGGGGAAGTATTTGACTTGTGGGAACTGTACCTTATCGCACACGGTAAAGGCAACAACGGGGAGGGTAACTGATGGCAACGCGCACAATATCAACGAAATTGCAGCTTGACGGCGAAGCCGAATACCGCGCGTCGCTAAAAAATATCAATTCCGAACTCGGCACGCTGAAAAGTGAACTGAAATTGACAGAATCGCAGTTTGCGGGACATTTGAACAGCTACGCGGCGTTGTCTGCAAAGGGCGAAACCCTCGCGGGTATGTATGACCAGCAGGAAAAGAAACTTGCCGCGATCAACAAAATTCTGTCAGAAGCAAAAGACGCGCAAAGCAAATTCGGGAACGAAGTCCAGAGCGCGAAAGACAAAATTGCAAAAACCGAAGCCGCCCTGAATGCGCTTGCGGATGCGGAGGGGGACACTTCCGAACAGCAGGCAAAATTGACGGCGGAACTCGAAGAATACAAGACGGAACTTGCGACCGCCGAAGCGAATCAGCAGAAAGCGACGGAAGCCGTCAACAAATATCAGACGCAGGCAAACAGCGCCGAAGCCGAATTGAATAAACTCGGCAATGAGATCGACGAAAACAACAAGTGCATGGACGAAGCTGCAAAATCATCCGACAAATGCGCTGATTCCGTCGATAAATACAGCGGCAAGGTCAAGAAAGCCGACGAAGATACGGAGAAGTTTTCCGAAAAGCTGAAAACCGGGCTTGTCGCCGGTGCGACGGCGGCAGCGGCGGCGTTTGCGGCGATCAGCGCGGCGGCGGTCAAGCTGGGCGTTGAAGTTGTGACCGCGTATGCGGATTATGAACAGCTTGTCGGCGGCGTGGAAACGCTTTTTCAGGACAGCAGCGGCAAAGTCTTAGACTACGCGAACAACGCCTACAAAACGGCGGGTCTGTCTGCAAATGAATACATGGAAACCGTGACCAGCTTTTCCGCAAGTTTGTTATCCAGCCTCGGCGGGGACACAGAAAAAGCCGCAGACTACGCGGATAAAGCGATTACGGATATGTCAGACAACGCAAACAAAATGGGGTCTGACATGGACAGCATTATGAACGCCTACAAAGGATTTTCAAAGCAGACGTTCACAATGCTTGATAACTTGAAGCTGGGCTACGGCGGCACAAAAGAGGAAATGCAACGGTTGCTTGATGACGCGGAAAAGATTTCCGGCATCAAGTACGATATTTCCAGCTACGCCGACATTGTAGATGCTATTCACGTCATCCAGACGGAAATGGGCATTACGGGAACGACGGCGAAAGAAGCGGAAGAAACGATTTCCGGCTCTATTGGAATGCTGAAAACGTCGTTTCAAAACCTCATTACCGGAATGGGCGACGCGGATGCAAATATTGACCAACTGTGCGATAACGTCGTAAATTCGTTCAAATCCGTCATAAAGAATATTTCTCCCGTCATTCAGAATCTTGCAAAGACGATTCCGAATGCAATGGAGGGGATTCTGGATGCGATCAGCCCGCTAATTCCTGAATTTCTGGAACTCGGTGTGAATCTGTTTGAAGCCCTGTTAAACGGCATCATAGATATGCTGCCGGAACTGAGCAGCACGGCGGCGGAACTGATTACGACGCTGATTACGGGCATCGTGGAGGCGCTGCCGCTTGTAGTCGAAGCGGCGGCGCAATTATTGACCGCGCTTGTTGAGGGTATCGGGGCGGCGCTGCCAACGCTGATTCCGGCGGCGGTGGAAGCCGTCACACAGCTTGTGCAATCACTGATTGACAACGTTCCGCTGCTCATTGAAGCGGCGTTGCAGCTTGTCACAGGGCTTGCGGAGGGCATCATTGAAGCGATTCCCGTATTGCTGGAGGCGCTGCCGGAACTGATTGAAAGCCTGATTTCGGCGTTGCTTGAAGCCGTCCCGCAGATCATCGAAACGGGCGTGACTCTCCTGACCGCCCTCGTCACAAACCTTCCGACGATCATTCAGACGATCATTGCGGTATTGCCGCAGATCATCACAAGCGTCATTCAAACGCTTTTGACGCATTTGCCGGAGATCATTGACGCGGGTTTCAAGCTGCTTACGGCGCTGATTGACAATCTGCCGGAAATCATTGTGACCATTGTCGAAGCGCTTCCGGAAATCATTTCTGCAATCGTAAAGGCTTTGACAGACAATATACCGCTTATCGTAGAAACCGGCGTGAAGCTGCTCACGTCCCTGATTACGAATCTTCCGCAGATCATCGCGGAAATCGTGCGGGCAATGCCGGAAATCATTACCGGCATTGTCAATGCGCTGTCCGAGGGCATTTCACAGGTCACGGAAGTCGGCGCAAACCTTGTGCGCGGCTTGTGGAACGGCATTCAGTCCCTTGCCGGTTGGCTTTGGGATCAGGTTAGTAGTTGGATTTCCGGCATTTGGGACGGAATCAAGGATTTCTTCGGAATCGCATCCCCGTCAAAACAGATGGCATGGGTGGGGTCTATGCTTGTCGAGGGTCTTGCGGGCGCAATCGACAAAGACGGCGAAAAAGCCGTTGCAGCCGTTGACGATATGGCGGCGGGCATGATTGCGGAAGTCGAGTCCGAAATGGCAAAGGTCAACGCTTCCCTCGCGGATGGCATCGGGGACATTGAAACGGGCTTTACCGCGCGGGCGACCATTCAGGAGGTCGCCGCATCTATTCCGTCATTCATGAACGCTGGACGCATGGGAGCGGGCGCGACCGCAGGCGGCGAAACGACCGTTACAAATCATTTTCACATTGCGGCGCTGCAAGTGCGGGAAGAAGCCGACGTGAAGAAGGTTGCAAAGGAACTCTACAATATGCAGAAAACGAAAACGCGCAGCAAGGGGGTCGTTACGTAATGATTGGATTTACATTCAACAACGTCCACAGCCGGGACATGGGCGTAGTATTCAAGTCCGATGACAGGACGCTGCTTCCGGCAAAACGAATCACGCAATACAAGATTCCGGGCAAGTCCGGCACGTATGACATTGCAGACGGCTACGACAACCGGCAGATTTCATGCACAGTCGCTTTTGTTGGAGCGGGCAACGCATACGCGGGCGTTCGGCAGACGGCGCGTGCCGTCGCGGAATGGCTCTCCGGCGACGGTCTGCTTATTTTCGATGACGAACCAGAAAAGGCGTACAGCGCAAAGGTCATTGACGGCATCGGCATTGAACAGATTGCCGTTACCGGGCATTGCAGCGTCACGTTTTTGTGTGAGCCGTTCGCGGAATCCATCGGCTACAACCAGAAAGCCGTGCAGTCCGTTTCCCTGCCGGATACGGTCACGATTAACGTAAAAGGCACGCAGGAAACCGACGGGCTGATTTACATTACAGCGCGCGGCACAATTACGAATTTGACCGTTACGCGGTTAAAGGTGAATTAAAGAACGGAGGTATTTCAACATGAGCGCATTATCAAACGTCCACGCGACAAGTCTACTGAACACATCCTTGCGCAGCGGCACGTACTACCTTGCATTGTTTCTGACTGACCCGACGGCAAGCGGAAACGGCACGGAAGTCAGCGGCGGCGGATACGCCCGCAAGATCATCACGTTCGGTACGCCGTCGCTTGTGTCCGGCAAAGAACAGGTCACAAACAGCGCTGCCGTCGATTTCGGCACGATGACCGCAGACCTCGGCACGGTCGCGTATTGGGGCATCTACGATGCACAGTCAAGCGGCAATCTGCTTTGGTACGGCTCGTTTTCGCGCAGCAAGAATGTGTTGAGCGGCGACGCAATCACGGTTTCGACGGGGGCAATCGTCTGTACGCTGTCATAAGGGGGCAAGACCATGTTTAACCGCTCTGCATACAACAGAACATCGTTTAACCGTTCATCGTCCATCGTCTTTGAATGGCTTGCGATGGCGAACGCGGAAACGGATGCGTCAGCGGCGGTCAAGATCATCCGGCATTTGAACGGAGCGGTCGAAGCGGTTGCAGAAGCGCGCGGCGTGATTATCCGCGTCGTGCTGCCGTCTGCCATTGCAGAAGCAGAATCATCCAGCGTGGGTGATTACATCCGCATACTGTTCTTTGACGCGATGGCGGAAGCCGTAGCGACGGCGACCGCAACAGGCGTTTCAACGTACGGTTCGATTACGATGCAATTCCCCGGTCTGACCATGACAGCCGGTGACGAACTGATTATTGACACAGGACACATGACGATCACGCTGAACGGTGCGAATGTCATTGACCTTCTGAGCGATGACAGCGAATTTTTCAAGCTGAAACCGGGCGAAAACGACATTATCGTAGAGGGCGGCACGACGGCGGACATTAAAGTTTTGTGGAAAGACAGGTGGCTATAATGAAAGTCCCACAGATTTTTGACCGCAATATGAAGCGCCTTGCGTTCCTTGACAACGCCGTTTCCGTCGGCTATTCGCTGGAAATCAATTCGTTATGGACGGCGACGTTTACGCTTCCGGCGGACGATGACAAGAACGCCTATTGCCAGCCGTTGAATTTCGTTGAAATCTTTGACGGCGACGAAAGAATTGACCTGTTTCGCATCATCGGGGAAGATTTGGAGCGCAGCAACGGCGCGACGCGGTTCTATGACTGCGAACACGTCCTTGCTACGCTCCTGTCCGACGTGCTGTTTCAGTACCATCAATACGGCGGGGGCGGCATCAAGACCGCCGACGTGCTAAACTACGTGCTTGCGCGGCAGACAACGCGCAACTGGGTTTTGGGCGATTGCGATTTCAAGCGGTATTTCGAGTACAACTGGGAAAATTCAACGCTGCTTGCGGCGCTGTTCGCCGTGCCGGAATGCTTTGACAGCGAATATATGTGGACATGGGACACGACTGTTTACCCGTGGACGATTTCGCTTGTAGCGCCGTCGGACACGATGAAAAGCGAAGTCCGATACGCGAAGAACATGACCTCGATGAAAAAGACCGTGGACGCATCCGGCATCGCAAACCGCATTTATGCCCTCGGTTACGGCGAGGGCGTGAATCAGTTGACCATTGCGGGCGTGAACGGCGGCAAGCCGTATGTCGAGGATGCAATGAGCATTCAGCAGTACGGGCTATGTTCGACCATCCTTGTAGACAGCCGGTATGAAGTCGCGGAAAACCTCAAGGGCTACGCGGAACAGATGCTTGCAGAACTGAAAAACCCATATGTCAGCTATGAGATTGGCGCAATCGACCTTCACAGGCTGACCGGCGACACGTTTTCAAAATTCCGCCCCGGCGAGATCGTCCGCGTCGTGGATGAAGCCGACGGCATCAACCTCCGCACGCGCATTGTCAGCGTGGAGAAAAGCGACGCGCAGGGCGACCCCGGAAGCGTGACCGTGACCATAGCCAACAAGTCAAAGGACATTGCGGGCAGCATTTCCGAACTGCAAAACCGCGCCCTCATCAACGAAACGTATGCGCAGGGCGCGACGAATCAGCAGATTTACAATTTCACGGACAACGCCGACGCAACGCATCCGGCGACGCTGAAACTGTATATTTCTGATTCCGTCGTGCGTATCAACAAAATGCTGTTAAACATCCAGTTTGAAGCATTCCGCGCGTATGAAAAAGCAATCGGCGGCGGTGGCGGGCAGACAACCTCCAGCGGCGGCGGACAAACAACCTCGTCCGGC
>OHME01001015.1_pt1 | contig 10755 bp, 10 predicted proteins | sample 1569201 | NCBI WGS metagenome assembly OHME01 (sample SAMEA3879587, study PRJEB24766) | human gut metagenome | biome: human-associated habitat; feature: feces | place: USA | collected 1985/1987
GGACGGCGGTTAGTCACCGCCTCCTACTCGATTGTGGGAAAGTATGGAAATATATGGAAAAAGTGATTTCAATAGTGGGCGCAGGTGGCAAGACCACACTCGTTCATAAGCTTGCAAGGGAATATCACAGGAGAGGAAAAGGTGTGCTTGTCACAACAACAACGCACATGTATGTCGAAGCTGACACTGACCTATCCTGCGATTTTTTTGCGTTAAGGGATAAAATAATAAAAGATGGATATTGTATGGCGGGGCATAAAATATCTGAACAGAAAATATCAGAACAGTCAAAGCCAAAGATGTGCGGACTGCCGTATGATTTGCTCGATAAACTGATTAAAGACATGCCACAGGCGTTAGATTATGTTATAATCGAAGCAGATGGAGCAAAGCACCATTCCCTCAAATATCCGGCAGCGGATGAGCCGGTCATATATCCGGGTACCACAGATGTTATCATAGTGCTTGGCACATGGGAAAAGGGCAGGTCATGTAAGGACGTTGTATTTCGATATGAGCTTATGCAAGAGGAGCTTGGAACGGCAGCGGATGCAGTGGTTGATGATTCGATTATAGATACGCTGCGGCAGGTCTATGTCAGAAAGCTGCGCGATAGCGGTTTTGAAGGACGAGTATCGTGCGTTTTTGCGAATGAGCGTGGGTGGTTCTGAATAGTTGCAAATATGGAAATAATAAGGTAACAGGGTAATTAATCAGATGAGCATGAATCAGAGCAATAATCAGATAATAAAGAAAAATTTGTTAATCATATGCCGCGGTGCAGGAGACCTTGCGACCGGCATCATCCACAGACTGCACCGTGCAGGACATCGGGTGATAGCGCTTGAGACAGACTATCCGGCTGCCATACGGCGCCAGGTGTCCTTTTGTGAAGCAGTGTATGATGGGAGCGCAGTTGTAGAGGGTGTGACAGCCAGACTAGTTCCTGCCTTGGCTGATGCAGAGACTGATACAGAGACATATTCAGGGGAAAATGACACACCGGCGGCTCATATTGTATCAGAAAAGTGGGATAGTTCAGCCATCGAAGCTGTGCTTGAAGCCGGAGAGGTTCCGCTTCTCATAGACCCAACCGGTGAATCAATTGCACTTTTTAGACCGGATGTTGTGGTAGATGCCATAATAGCAAAGAAAAATCTGGGCACCACAATAAATATGGCACCGCTTGTGATAGGAGTAGGTCCGGGCTTTACGGCAGGCAAGGACGTGCATCTGGTGATTGAGTCCATGCGTGGGCACAATCTGGCGCGCATCATTACCGATGGCATGGCACAGCCCAACACAGGTGTTCCGGGAAATATCGCCGGCTTCACAAGTGAGCGTGTGATTCACGCTCCGGCGGCAGGATATATTCATGACGTCAGAAAAATCGGAGACATCGTGCAAAAGGGCGATGAGATAGCGCGGATATATCCGGATAAAGGAAGCTATGACAATAAATTGTCTGAATATGTTCCGGTAAATGCTACAATTACAGGCATCATACGAGGCCTTATCCGTGAGGGTTATTATTTCAGGAAAGGCTTCAAGATAGCGGATATCGACCCGCGCGAGAGTGAGATAACAAATTGCTTTACAATCTCTGACAAGGCAAGGAGTATAGCAGGCAGTGTGCTTGAGGCGGTATCGGCATTTGAGCACGGCGTAAAGATTTATTAAATAATAAATGAGGGTAACTATTAAGGTGTTTTAGTGGTTCTGAATAGTTACAGTGAGGATAAATAGATTGACGCAGGAAAACGAATTAGATATCAATAATCAGAAACAAAATAAAGGAAAGCTCACACATTTTAATGAGGCAGGGGAAGCTCACATGGTGGATGTGCATGCAAAGGATGACACATACCGCGTGGCGAAAGCCTGTGGCACGATAAAGGTAAATGGCGCCGTATACAGGGCGGTATCTACGGGCACAGCTAAAAAGGGCGATGTGCTGGCAGTAGCGAGGATTGCGGGAATCATGGGCGCAAAGAACAATTCCATGCTCATTCCGCTCTGTCATGCTATTGCCATGACAAAGTGCGATGTTGAGTTTGAGCTGGATGAAAAAAACAGCAGTATCACGGCAATCTGCACGACAGCCTGTGTGGGAAAAACCGGTGTAGAGATGGAGGCCATGACAGGGGTCAGTGTGGCGCTTCTTACCATATATGATATGTGTAAGGCACTGGACCGTGGCATGGAAATCGGGCAGATACATCTGCTGGAAAAATCCGGTGGCAAGAGCGGACATTACGTTACTGATCACAACTAACAATGTGACCGGCAACGATTACAGCTCATTTAAAATGCTGAGAAGTTAAAAATACACAATTAATCAAGGATAACAGGGTGATGTAATGTATACTGTAGGGATTATAACGATAAGCGATAAAGGCGCAGCGGGCCAAAGAGAGGATAAAAGCGGTCCGAAAATAAAGGAACTGCTTCCCAAAGATAAGTATGATGTGGTTTCATATAAAATAATACCGGATGAGAGGAAACAGATTGCAGACGAGCTTGTCAGGCTGTGTGATGATGTGAAATGCAATCTGGTGCTTACAACCGGAGGTACCGGTTTTTCACCGAGAGATATCACACCGGAAGCTACAATGGATGTTGCAGAGCGTAATGCACCGGGTATCGCTGAGGCACTGAGAGCGTACAGCATGAGTCTTACACCTAAAGCCATGCTTGGCAGAGGAGCTTCAGTTATCAGGAAAAACACACTGATAGTCAATCTGCCCGGCAGTGTGAAGGCAGTGTCGGAGAGCATGGATTTTCTGATGGGAAATATAGAGCATGGGCTTGATATTTTACTGCAGTATGACAGTGAGTGCGGCCGGTGACAGAAATGCACGGGGTATGGTTTAGGACAGTAACTATTTACAAAAATAATATTTGGAGTGTGGGATTATATGAAGCTTATGAAGACAACGGAGGCAGTCGGACAGGTGCTCTGCCACGATATCACACAGATTATTCCCGGCGTGAAAAAGGATGCAGTTTTTCGCAAGGGGCATATCATAACAAAAGAGGACATACCGGTGCTGCTTAGTGTCGGAAAAGATACCATATATATATGGGAAAATGATGAGACCATGATGCACGAGAATGAGGCTGCGGAGGTGCTTTATCGTATGAGCGCATGTGGCACAAATAGCAATGAGGCTGACGCAGAAGGTCATTGTGAAGCCGCAGAATCCGGCGCTTTTGGTGGCACCGCAAGTAAAATGCATCCATCCCCTGTAAAGGAAGGCAAGATAGAGGTGATTGCTGACTGTGACGGACTGCTTAAGGTGGACAGCGAAAAGCTGAAAAAGGTCAACTCCTTTGGTGAAATGATGATAGCAACAAGGCACGGCAATACCACTGTGAAAAAGGGTGATAAGCTCGCCGGAACAAGAATCATACCGCTTGTCATAAAAAAGGATAAGCTGGAGGCGGCTTCACACATATGCGATGACGGACCGATTCTTGATATAAAGCCGTTTGTGGTCAGAAAAGCAGCAATAATCACAACCGGAAATGAAGTGTTCCACGGCAGGATACAGGATGCGTTTACCCCTGTCATCGAGAAAAAAATAGCAGAGTTTGGTGCACAGATGATGTTTCATGAGGTGTTTGATGATGATGACAAAAAAATAACAGACGGATGCTTACGTGCAATAGAGGCAGGAGCGGAGATTGTATTCTGCACAGGAGGAATGAGCGTGGATCCTGATGATAAAACACCGCTTGCCATAAAAAATACAGGCGCGCGGATCGTGTCGTACGGTTCGCCGGTGCTGCCGGGAGCCATGTTTTTGCTGTCGTACTATGATGCAGGTGACAGGCTGGTGCCGATATGTGGACTGCCTGGCTGCGCCATGTACAACAAGCGCACGATATTTGATATTGTATTGCCGAGGCTTATGGCGTGTGATATGATTTTGGCAGATGAGCTTGCCGGACTTGGAGAAGGCGGACTCTGCCTGAATTGTGATGTCTGTACGTTTCCTAACTGCGGTTTCGGGAAGGGCTTTTAATATGCGCGATAGATTTGGCAGAGAGATTGACTACATGCGTATATCGGTGATAGATAGCTGTAATCTGAACTGTTATTATTGCAACCCACAGGACAATAATAAAAATTGTCAGGCAATAAATACACTTAGCGTAAAAAAGGTACTTTGCATAGTCCGCGCAGCCACAAGGCTTGGAATCACGCATTTTCGTCTGACAGGCGGTGAGCCGCTTCTGCATCCGCAGATTGATGAGATGGTTTCACAAATCAAAAAGATACCCGGTGTCAGGAGTGTATCGCTCACCACAAACGCAGTACTGCTTGCGCAGCATGCAAAGTGGTTAAAGGAAGCATGCATAGACAGCATAAATGTGAGCCTGGACACTATAGATGCGTCAGAATATGAACGCATCACAAAAAAACCGCTGCTTCATAAAGTGGAGCATGGAATCGATGCTGCCATAGAGTGTGGAATAAGAGTGAAAATCAATGTGGTGCTCACACCGCAGACAGATGTGGTGGCGCTCACACGATATGTTGCAAAAAAAGGTACAGATATCCGCTTTATAGAGATGATGCCGGTAGGTGAAGGACACACCAACGGAGTCGAGCCATATAAGAAGGTTATTGGTACACTTTCAAAACTGTATGGAGAACCTTGCCGTATAAATACTGAAAAAACAAAAGAAATTAATTCGGGAAATGACAAACGGAAAATTCCGGATAACGGCCCGGCAGAGTATTACATTTTTCCGGAACTTGGTATCAGAGTAGGTCTGATTCAGGCAATTCATGGGAAGTTCTGCGACACCTGCAACCGCATACGTGTTACGGCTGACGGCAGGCTTATGCCATGCCTGGGAAGCAGCGTGACGATGGATTTAGTACCTGATTCATGGGATTTTGCAGATGATGTGGAAAAAGATTTTGCAATAGTCCGGGCACTAAGGGCTGCCATAAAGGCAAAGCCGGGGTGTCATAATTTTAATGATAATGCAGTGACATATACAAAAACTACAGAGACAAAGACTGTGGAGACAAAGACTACAGAGCTGAAAGCTGCGGAAGTAAATGCAGCAAGAAATATGAGCCGGATAGGAGGCTGATAGCAAATCATGGGAAAGCTTCTTGCAATCAATATAAGCAAAGAGAGAGGAACTGAAAAGAGAGAGGTGCCACAGGCGGAGCTTGTTGCAGACTATGGCATCATGGGAGATGCACATGCCGGAAAGTGGCACAGGCAGGTCAGCCTGCTTTCCGCAGAGAAAATAGATGCCTTCAGGGCAAGAGGAGCGCAGATAGACAACGGCGCATTTGGCGAAAATTTAATTATATCAGGATTTGATTTCAAAAATTTGCCGCTTGGAACACGCTTTTGCATAGGAGATACTATCCTGGAGATGACGCAGATAGGAAAGCAGTGTCATTCGCATTGTGCTATCTACAAGAGGATGGGCGAGTGCATTATGCCAAAGGAGGGCGTGTTTGCAGTAGTCATAAGAGGCGGCCAGATTCATACCGGTGACGAGGTGAAGCTGATTCCGGCAAACATATATGCTTCGATAAAGGACAGACCGGCGGACAGTCGCTGTGAGCTTTTGACAGTCATAGAAGGAGCACATGCCGGTGAAAAGGCGCTTTATATAGATGGCAGAATAAGAGTGGCATCAGGCAGTGCATGGGCAGATGAAATAAATGACAATGATAATTCCATTGTGATGTTTAAACAGCAGATAGGCAGCAGACCACGCCTCATAATCTGCGGAGGAGGTCATGTATCGGCGGCACTTGTACGCATGGCATCACTTTTGGCCTTTGACATATGGGTGATAGAGGACAGACCTCTGTTTGCCGATAATGCAAAGCGCCAAGGCGCAGACCATGTAATTTGTGGCGATTATAAAAAAACTCTCGCCAGGCTAGAGCCACAGGCGGATGATTACTATGTATGCATGACAAGAGGCCATCGCTTTGATATGGAGTGTCTTACAGAGATATTCAGAAAGCCATACGCCTATGTGGGGATGATGGGCTCAAAGAAAAGAGCTGTGATAGTGAAAAAAGACCTTGAAGAATCGGGATTTTCACAGGAAAACATATCCGGATTACATTCTCCGATAGGCCTTGCAATAGGTGGACAGACACCGGAGGAAATTGCACTTTCGGTGATAAGTGAGATAGTAAAGTGCAAAAATGAGCATACCGGCTGCACACAGGTGGATAACGAAGTGCTTGATGCACTTATTGAGGCATCAGATGAGAAGTATATACTGTGTACCATCATAAAAAAGAATGGCAGTGCACCGCGCGGAGTCGGAACACAGATGCTCGTGAGCTCAGACAATCGGATCATCGGAACTATAGGCGGCGGTTGTGCGGAGGCAGAGGTTATAAGCCATTGCAGGAGATTGTTTCGCAAGCAGGAGTTCAAATGCGGTTTGATGGATGTGAGCATGAACACTGACGATGCCGAGAAAGAGGGCATGGTGTGCGGAGGCAGTATTTCGGTGCTGCTGGAGCAGATTGGATGATGAAATTATCATATATTAATAAATCAAGATAAGCTGAATATGCACATTAATCACATGCATATTGTCTAAATAAAAAGAAAGGTTAAAAGTATGAGCTTAAGAATAGCAACAGATACTGACGGATCAGTAAAGGAGCGCAAGGGCTTAAAGAGAAAATTTAAAGCATATGCAGGACTTGCGTTTGGACTTATCCTTATAGCAGGACTTTTTGCGGGCTGTGGAAAAAAGGATACAGCAGATGCAGATGTAGATTTATCGATTTTTGCGGCAAAGAGCTTAAACAGTGTTATGGATGAAATTTGTGCAGCCTACACCAGGGCGCATCCAAATGTAAACTTCCGGAACAACTATGACAGCTCCGGAACTCTGATGGCACAGATTAAAGAGGGTGCGAAGTGCAACATCTTTTTCTCAGCAGGAGTGGCACAGATGGATGAGCTTCAAAATGGCTACGACGGAGGAAGCGTGGTGGACGGTACTCGTGTTGACCTGTTAAATAATCAGGTGTGCCTTGTTACATATAAGAATAGTGGCACGGCAGTTACCGGCTTTGCAGACATCTCAAAGGCTAAAAATATGGCGCTTGCTGACGGAACTGTTCCTGTAGGACAGTACACCAGAGCAGCGTTAGTAAATTCAAAAATGGTTGAAGGTGATGCTTCAAAGCCACAGGCTATTTCAGATTCTGATATCTCAAAGGCACTTGGCGGTCTGGAAATCAACAGCTGTGCAAATGTAGGTGCAGTTGCATCTGCCGTAGCTGAGGGCGCAAATGAGATAGGAACAGTTTATTACTCAGATACATTCGGATACGAGAATCAGCTTGATATTATAGAAAAGCTTCCAAACAGCTTAACAGGCGATGTCATCTATCCGATAGCAGCCTTAAAGGGTGACAACACTACAGCAGACGAGCTTGAAGCCGCAAAGGAATTTATTGCATATCTTCAGACAGATGAGGCAATGTCAGTATTTGAGAAATATCATTTTTCGGTAAATAAATAATGGGACAGATTGATTTTTCACCGCTTTGGGTAACATTAAAAACAGGAATAGTAGCGTCAGTTTTTTCTTTTTTTATAGGAATAGCTTTTGCTGAGCTTGTCATAAACACAAAGGGCAGAGTGAGGGCATTCTGGGATGGACTGCTGACACTTCCGATGGTATTGCCGCCTACCGTGGCTGGATACATCCTTTTAAGGATTTTCAGTACAAGACGTCCCTTTGGAAGTTTTTTAAGCAATAGCATGGGTATACAGGTAGTACACACGTGGCTTGGCTGTGTGGTTGCAGCGACCATCATTGCACTCCCTCTCATGTACAGAAATGCGAGAGCGGCATTTGAGCAGATAGACGAAAATGTCATATATGCGGCGCGCACTCTCGGCATAAGTGAGTGGAAGGTCTTCTGGAAAATACGTTTGCCGATGGCAAAGCCCGGCATCATATCGGGTGTCACACTGGCCTTTGCCAGAGCTATCGGTGAGTATGGTGCCACATCGATGCTTGCCGGAAATATAGCAGGAAAAACCTCGACCATATCACAGCAGATAGCAATGGTCGTCCAAAGTGGAGACTATGCCACAGCGGGCTTCTGGTGCATAGTAATCATAGCGATTTCGTTTGCATGCCTTGTATCAATAAATATGATATGCGGCAAAAGCAAGGGCATAAAGAGAAAGAGAAAAAATAATGTCGCTCATAGTAAAAATAAAAAAACAGTTGGATAATTTCATGCTCTCGGTTGACATGGAGCTTACGGACGAGGTTGTGTCCGTAATCGGTATGTCGGGCTCAGGAAAGAGTATGACATTAAAGTGCATAGCAGGGATAGAGACACCGGACTCAGGCTTTATATCATTAAACGGCCGTGTGCTGTATGATTCGAAAAAGCGTATAAATCTGCACCCGGGTAAGCGCAGGGTAGGCTATCTGTTTCAGGACTATGCATTATTTCCGACAATGACCGTGATGGAAAATATATGCATAGCAATGGGACACCGCGACGAGGAAAAAGTGAAGGGCTGGCTGAAGAGGTATGGGCTTGAGGGCATGGCGTACACATATCCCAATCATCTCTCCGGTGGTCAGAGGCAGCGCGTGGCAATGCTTCGCATGCTTGCGGCTAAGCCGGAGTGCATACTGCTCGATGAGCCTTTTTCGGCACTGGATGAGCATGTGAAAAGAAGTATGGAATCAGAGCTTATGGAGATGCTTTCCGATTTTCACAATCCTGTTATCTTTGTGTCACACAATCGCGATGAGGTGTATCGCCTGGCCGAGCGTATCGGAAGCATGGAGAGAGGTGTACTGAGTACAGTCCGCGACAAAAAAGATTTCTTCATGCGGCCTATGTCTGTGGAGCAGGCACTGCTTGTGGGCTGCAGCAATATATCAGAGGTAAAATGGCAGGATAAGCATCATTTGCTTGCTGTGGAATGGGATAGCGTATTTGAGGTCACTGATGAGCAGCTTGAACAGACTGCAATGAGTATGGACGACATATCACACATAGGTGTTTTCCCACAGGATATAATAATATCGGTAGGCAAAGCAAAAACGGCACTTGTATATAATGATAAAAATATAATCAGGATTAAAGATTATAAAATGATTGAAGAATTGAAAAGCTGGGAAGTATTGTGCAAATTAAATAACGATTCAATAATTTACGCAAGCCTTCCGAGGCATACAGAAGCAAATATGCTTAGCAAAAATATAAATGATGAGCTCTATATAAAGAATTTTTACCTGCTTGGATGAGAAGTAAATGAGGACATACTATGATTTACCTGGACAATGCTGCCACAACAATTAAAAAGCCGGATGCGGTATATGATGCAGTGCTTGATGCAATGAAGCACTGCGGCAATTCCGGGCGCGGGGCATCGGATGCATCGCTTGATGCGTCGAGGAAAATATATGAGGCCAGAATGTGCCTTGCAGAATTTTTCGGCGGAGATGATGCGGCCAGACTCGTTTTTACGGCAAATGCCACTGAGGCACTAAACATTGCAATCCACGGACTGATTGAGCCGGGGGAGCATGTGATTACAACACAGCTCGAGCATAATTCTGTGCTCAGACCTCTTTATATGCAAAGGGAGAGGGGAGTGTGCGTGGATATTGTGCCATGCAGTGATGAAGGAATAAAAAGAGGGATAATTTCCCCGCGGGATATAGAGGCTGCAATTTGTCCGGAAACAAAAGCCATCGTCTGCACACATGCTTCAAATCTCACAGGCAACGTGGTGGATATTAAGTCGATAGGGCAAATCGCACGAAAGCATAACCTTTTATTTATAGTCGATGCATCGCAGACAGCCGGTGTACTTCCGATAAATGTAAAAGACATGAATATTGATGTGCTCTGCTTCACAGGGCACAAGGGGCTGATGGGTCCACAGGGGACCGGAGGACTTTATGTGGGAGAAAGAGCAGATATAAAGCCGGTTAAAAGCGGTGGCACCGGCGTGCTCAGCTTTCTTGAGAGCCAGCCTATGGAGCTTCCGACAAGACTTGAGGCCGGTACCTTAAATGGCCCGGGAATTGCAGGGCTTTTGGCAGGAATAAAGGCGATTGAAGAAATTGGTGTGGATAACATATATGCTAAAGAGTATATGTTGATGAAGGCTTTTCTAAAGAAAATAAAGATAATCCCGGGAATCAGGATATATGGGGATTTCGACATGCTGCCCGATAATGGAGCACATTGTGCGATTGTTTCAGTAAATATAGCTGATATGGATTCTGCTGAGGTGTCGGATATACTTATGAATGAGTATGGCATTGCAACAAGAAGCGGCATACACTGCGCACCACTGATGCATAAATTCTTTGAAACACAAAAACAGGGTATGGTGAGATTTTCATTTTCATATTATAATACAAATGATGAGATAAATGAGGCCGCTGAAGCGCTTATGCAGATTGCGGCATTGAGATAAACAGTATTAAACAATTGAAAGGAGCAAACATGCCACAGGAAATAGTGTTTTGCAAAGGCGGTGGCTGTACTGCAAAGCTTGGTCCGGATTTGTTAAGTCATGTTTTAGCAAAGCTGCCAAGGGGCGAAAAAGACAGCAATCTGCTCATCGGATATGACAGCAAAGATGACGCGGCGGTGTACCGTGTCTCTGACGAGGTGGCAGTGGTACAGACTCTGGACTTCTTTCCGCCCATGCTGGATGATCCCTATCTCTTCGGGCAGATCGCAGC
>OHME01001016.1_pt1 | contig 10745 bp, 11 predicted proteins | sample 1569201 | NCBI WGS metagenome assembly OHME01 (sample SAMEA3879587, study PRJEB24766) | human gut metagenome | biome: human-associated habitat; feature: feces | place: USA | collected 1985/1987
GGCGAAACGCCATATCACTGGGCAATGGCTGCCGCCCTTAACCTGCTAAGGGCTTCGCCCCTTAACCCCAGCAAGGTGCTGCCTCCCTTTGCAATCCAGGCACAAAGGACTTCCAGTCCTCTGTACTCCCGGCAGACAAAACGTAATTCCTGCCGCTGTCCCTTCGGCATGATCTCCGTTCCGTCTGTTTTTCAAAAATCCTCTGCATCGGATTTTGTGGAAATAAAATAATAGACAAAATAAAAGGCACTAACTTTTTACGGTTAATGCCATTTCCTTTACTCATTCACATTTTCAAATGCTTCCTGTGTATTTGAGAGTCCCATTCCTTTCACTGTTTCAGATAACTGCGATAGCTGTCTATCACAGAATCTGTAACACCGTTTTTGTACACTTTTCGGATATCAACAATTTTTTCATCTTTCATATCAAGAATCTGGCTCACATATGTGACTGCGTCGTCATCTTTATTCTTTTTAATTTTACTTAATTCGATTTTGTTTCCCACGCTCAAAATTCTATCCATATCAATCTCCATTTTTCATTTTTCTTGAAAATACATTTCTGAAGAAACTTCTTACACCTGCATTCTGCGATACTGCATGACCTGTTTCAAGTGTACTCACTATATTTTCATAACATCTTGATGCTGGTGAATGTGGATACATAATTGTTACAGGTTTCTGGCTCATTACAGCTTTTGTCATATTATCATCATAAACCACATGACCTAAATATTCCATCTTAATATTAAGGAATTTAGTCACAACTGAGTTGAGCTTTTCATACAGATTTCTGCCCTCTTTCTCATTAGAGACGCGGTTTGCAAGCATCTTTACTTTATTTACAGATGAATCATATGAATCTGTCATGCTGAGTGCTTTAAGGAGTGCATATGAGTCTGTTATAGAAGTCGGCTCCGGAGTTGTCACAAGCACTGTTTCAGGTGATGCAAGTATAAATTCCATTACAGCGGGTGATATACCGGCTCCTGTATCTATGATTATAACATCTGCAAACTCTTCGAGCTGTGACAGCTTCCCGACAAGATTTTTTACCTGTTCTTTATCAAGATTGACAAGTTTTGCTATTCCAGAACCACCTGATATAAATCCTACACCTTCAGGTCCTTCTGTTATAATATCTTTTATATCCATGCCGTTAAATATAAGGTCACCCATGTTATATTTCGGAATTACGCCAAACATGACTTCGACATTGGCAAGTCCAAAATCTGCATCAAGTATTATTACTTTCTTTCCCATTTTCTGGAACTGAAGAGCAAGATTAATTGATGTATTTGACTTACCGACACCACCTTTGCCACTCGTAACTGTTATTACTCTGGCATTGGTAACAGTTCTCTGATTCTGAAGCTTTATTATATTTCTAAGTGTTTCTGCCTGATCCATTATTCACTTCCTCCCAGCAATTTCCTTGCTAAAGCCTGTTCGTCAATAAGTTCAATATCATTAGGCACATTCTGTCCATATGTTGTATACGAAAGCTGTGCACCTGTAAGCAGTCTTACATTAAGTATATTTCCGAGAGAACACGTCTCATCAAGTTTTGTAAATATAATAGACCAGTTGTTAATATCTTCATATCTCTGTGCTATATTTACCAGGTCTTTGTATTTTGTTGTTATACTAAGAACAAGATATATCTCAACGTCAAAATTGTCTTTTAACTTTTCAGCTTTTTTGAGCATATCGCTAAGCTCATCCATCTGTTCTTCACATTTATGTGAACGGCCTGCCGTATCGACAAGGATCAAATCATAATTCTTATATTTATCAAGTGATTCTTCAAGCTCATCGGCACTATATATAACATCTACGGGGCTGTCAATAATTGAAGCATATGTATTGAGCTGTTCAACTGCCGCTATTCTGTATGTATCTGCCGTTACAAATGCCACTCTGGCATATTCTTCAAGTTTGAATCTTGAAGCAATTTTTGCAATTGTAGTTGTCTTTCCTACTCCTGTAGGTCCGATAAAAAATACAACTTTAGGTTTATCACCAAGTTCAATCGGTTTTGGCTCACCAAGTTTTAAGATAATTTTCTGATATACAGCCGACAGGATACTGTCAATATTAGACTCTCTTTTTAATGAATTCTCTATATCTGCCATTATTTCATCAGCGAATTTTTCATTCACTTCATTGTCAACAAGTTTTTTGTATATCAGTCGTATAAATTTCATATTGGCATTTTCACGTTCTTCTACAGCTTTTTTCCCGGCAATGCGTTCAGCTGCAATGTCATCACGCTCTTTTTCATCATCAACCTGCATGCTGTTCTTTCTGGATGCACCTGCATTAATCTGGCTCTGTAAAAGGCTGTGAAGCGAATCGAGTTTCTGTTCTATAACAGCCGACTCACTTGAAACTGATATTTTCTCATCTGCTAAAAGATTAAGACCGCCTGCAGGTCTTGAAGATATATCAGGCTGCTTATGCATATTTCCCACATATGATGATGCTTCAAAAGCTTTTCCAAACTCTTTTGCACCTGTGTTTGCTTTTTTCGATAATTCTTCTTCTTCAAGTGCCGCTGTTACTTCAACAACATCCTTTTTAAATAATTTTAAAATTCCTCTCTGCTTAATGGTTTTCACATTTAAAACTACGGCATTATTTCCCAATTCTTCCTGAGCCTTTAAAATAGCATCTTTTTCTGTTTCACCCTGAAATTTCTTAACTATCATCTTATTCTGTCACCATCCCTACTGACTGTAATTCCACATTTGATTCAACTTCATTATATGAAATCACAATTATATCTTTTATGTAATCCGAAACAAGTTTTTTAAAATAAAGTCTTACTATCGGAGATGTAATTACTATCGGATTCTTGCCCATATCTTCAAGTTTCTTAATTGCATCTTTAAGACTGGCAACAATTTTTTTTGTTTTTTCAGGGTCAAGTGTAAGATATGATCCCTGTTCTGTATTCTTTACCGAACCCATAATATCCTGTTCAACCGCCGGATCGAGAGTAACAACATTAGTAACTTCGTTCGGTGGAAAATATTTTCCGGATATTGCACGCTTCAGGCTCTGTCTCACATATTCCGTAAGAATATCTGTATCTCTTGTAACCGGTGCATGATCTGCAAGTGTTTCAAATATGGTTACAAGATCCCTTATTGATATGCCTTCTTCAAGAAGATTCTGAAGAACTTTCTGGATTTCACCAACACCAAGAAGTTTAGGCACAAGCTCTTCAATAAGCGTTGAATTGTTTTCTTTAATATTATTAATAAGATTCTGTACATCCTGACGTGTAAGAAGTTCAGCAATATGCTGTCTGATAACTTCTGTCAGATGTGTTGCAATTATTGATGGCGGGTCAACTACTGTATATCCAAGTGATTCAGCACGTTCTCTCTGACTTTCTGTTATCCATATTGCCGGAAGATGGAATGACGGTTCAAATGTAGGAATACCTGTAATCTCTTCCTCAACATATCCCGGATTCATAGCCATATAATGGTCAAACAATATCTCACCTTCACTCACCTGTATACCTTTTATCTTAATTACATACTGGTTAGGATTGAGCTGGATATTATCCCTTAAACGGATAATAGGCACTACAGCACCAAGTTCCAGGGCAACCTGGCGTCGTATCATTACAACTCTGTCAAGAAGGTCGCCCCCCTGATTGACATCGGCAAGAGGAATAATACCATAACCAAATTCCAATTCAATAGGGTCTACATTAAGAAGACTGACAACGTTCTCCGGCTTCCTGATTTCCTGTGCTTCTGTCTCCTCACGTTCCACTTCTTCCTCTATCTGTTCTTCACCCTTCTTATCTCCAAGCTTTCTTCCTGCAAGAATAAGTGCTACACCAAAAGGAACAAATACATATATAGGAAGTGGCGTAAATACACCTAATACTGTAAGAGCACCACCAACCATCATAAGAACCCTGTCCATTGAGAACAGCTGTCCAACAATCTCATCGCCAAGTTCACCATCACTTGATGCTTTTGTTACAAGAACACCAGTTGCAAGAGATATAAGCAAAGATGGTATCTGGCTACAGAGTCCATCACCGATTGTAAGTATTGTATACTTTGATAAGGCTTCATTGATACTGAGCCCGTTATACATCATGCCCATTACAATACCACCGACAATGTTAATACCGGTAATAATAAGACCTGCAGTGGCATCACCTTTTACATACTTTGTAGCACCATCCATTGAACCAAAGAAACTGTTTTCAAGCTGTAGCTTCTTTCTTCTTTCAGCTGCCTCTTTATCTGTGATTGCGCCTGTATTAAGGTCAGAGTCAATTGCCATCTGCTTGCCTGCCATGGCATCGAGCGTGAATCGTGCTGTAACTTCAGCTACTCGCTCTGTACCTTTATTGATAACTATAAACTGAATAATAACGAGAACTATAAATATTATGGCACCGATAACAAGATTGCCGCCGCCTACAAACTTTCCAAATGTATCAACGACTTTACCGGCATCACCTTTAGTAAGGATAAGCTTTGTTGAAGATACATTGAGGGAAATTCTAAAAATAGTTGTAAATAACAACATTGTAGGAAATGATGCCATATCAAGCACTTCTTTTGCATATAACGCATTAAATAATATAATAAGTGCAACTGCTATATTGAGTGCCAGAAGAATATCAAGCAGCCATGATGGGATTGAAATAATAAAGAAAATAACCGCAGAGAGCAGATAAATTCCAATAAACAGGTCATTTTTCTTAATCTTCATATTTCTTTCTCCCTTTCATCATCTTTTTTCGTCATAAACTGACATCATAATATTTTACCATGAATAATTTATTTATTCAACTTAATTTAAGTCAAATCAGGCTGTAACACTCTTGCAAGAATCTCAGCAACCGCCTGGTATAACTCAGGTGGTATTTCCATACCTATATCAACATTATGATAAAGAATTCGTGCAAGTGGTTTATTTTCAACAATTTCAATATTACATTCTTTCGCTTTTTCTCTTATCTGAAATGCCAGGTAATCAGCACCTTTGGCAATTACAACAGGAGCCATTCCGCTGTCAGGCTCATATTTTAATGCAACTGCAAAATGCGTCGGGTTTGTAATTACAACATCCGCCTCCGGAAGCTGCTGCATCATACGTCTCCTTGAAATCTCCTGCATTTTTCTTCTAATCTGACCTTTTACCTGAGGATCACCTTCAGAATCTTTGAACTCATCTTTAATTTCCTGCTTTGTCATCATTGTATCATTTTTAAACTTTATTCTCTGATAAACAAGGTCAACAAAACCTATAACAAGGAAAATCGCACTTATCTTTATACCCAGATCTACAATAATATCGCCAACTGCGGCGAGGGCCTGATAAAGTGTAATATCATAAAATGTAAGAAGAAGTCCAACTTTTTTTCTTATAGTCACAAACACAACAACACCTATAACTATCATCATTGCAATTGACTTTAACAGTTCAAAAAGCTGCCTGAATGAAAACATTCTTTTAAATCCACTGATAATACTCAGCTTACTGAACTTCGGTGTAAGCGGCTTTGGTGTAATCATCCATTTCTGCTGTAAAACATTGCCAAGTATTGCAATTACAACAGCTATCAAAAATATCGGAAGCGTAATATTAAGCACATCCATAAAAACATTTTTTACTGCTGAAGCACCAAGTGCTACCGTAAGTCCATCCGAGCTTGAATGAACAATAAGTTCAAAACTGTTATAAAATTCCTTGAATGAACTTATGAAACGCTCTCCCATTGTTCCAACATATATTTTAATTATTATAAAAAGCGACATAAGTGATACTGCCATTATAATATCTTTGCTCTTTGCAACCTGACCTTCCTTACGGACATCATTAAGCTTTTTACTTGTAGCCGGCTCTGTTTTTTCACCGCCTGGTCCGTCCTTGGCAAAGAACTGCAGATTATAAGAAATAAGAATTCTGTTCTCTGTCATGGGCTCATCCCCCTTACGAGTGAAGCCATAAGCGTTTTTATCTCATCTTCAATAAATGTCGATACTGCCGGCATCATCACTATTGTAAAAAAGACAGCAAATATGCCGACAAATATTTTAAGCTGCATTCCAACAACAAACATATTCATCTGTGGTGCAATTCTTGCAAGAATTGCAAGAATAACATTCAGAAGCAGTATTGCAGAAAATACAGGAAGTGCAATTCTGAAGCCTATGACAAAATAATCTGACATAAATCCAATTATATCATTATAAATAGATGCAGAAAACTTTACCTGTCCTATCGGAATGACATTATATGTCTCAACAATAGCAGAAATCAGATATCTGTACAGGCCTGATACCATCAGAAGCAGAAGAAGTATATAGTAATAAAAATTACCAAAAATACCAACCTGCACATTAGTTGTCGGATCCATAATCTGAGCCATTGCAAGACCTGTATCCATATCTATCATTTTTCCGGCAAACATAATAATCTGGACGCAAAACGATGCCATTGCACCAAGAATAAGACCAACTGCAACTTCCTGCAGGACAACAACCGCATAACCTATAATGCCGGAATATTCCACTGTCATATCCGGCTTAACACTATATACAAGAACTGTTACAAAAAAAGCCAGTCCAATCTTTGTTCTTCTTGGAACATTAGCTGTATTAAAAAAAGGTGCAACATATATGAAAGATGCAATACGCATAAGTATCAAAACAAAAATTTCCAATTGTTCCAATGCAACTTCATATTGAATCATTGTTTTACTACCTTTCCATTTTTAAATTTAAAAAACAATACTTTCACAATATATACTGACTGAAGCTGCCCCATAAGGTATTCATAAAAGCAACTATCTCGTTGAGTATCCATGTTCCCATTACCATAATTCCTATAAGAATTGCGATAAGTTTTGGAACAAATGTAAGTGTCTGTTCCTGAATTGACGTAAGTGTCTGAAAAAGGCTTATTATAAGACCTACAACCATCGAAACTAATAACAGCGGCACAGAGGTTTTAACTATTACCCAGACCGTTTGTCTTGCAATTGTGATAATATCTGAACTACTCATAAACTTTCTCCCTGCTGTTCCGGCAAATTAAAGAATATGCCTGTGCTGTAACGCACAGGCACATATAATAACCATTAATTAAATGTTGACATAAGATTTCCTATTATAAGATTCCAGCCATCTGCCATTACAAACAAAAGAATTTTAAATGGTGTAGAAATTGTCGTTGGCGGCAGCATCATCATACCCATTGACATAAGCGTAGACGAAACAACCATATCAATAACAATAAATGGCAGATATATAAGAAATCCAATTATAAATGCAATCCTTAATTCACTAACAATAAAACTCGGTATAAGAACCTGAAGCGGAATATCATCTTCAGATTTGACTGAACCCTCCTCAAAATCAGCTATTTTAAGGAATGTATCCAAATCTTTTGTTGAAACCTGTTTAAGCATAAACTTTCTTACAGGCACAACACCTATATCAAATGCTTCCTGTGCTGTAATCTCATTATTAGTAAGCGGCACAACTGCACTTGTATATACTTCATTAAACGTAGGTGCCATAATAAAAAATGTCAAAAATAAAGACAAACCTACTATTACCTGATTAGGCGGCACTGTCTGTGTACCAATAGCAGCTCTTGTAAAATGCAATACAATAACAATTCTCGTAAATGAAGTGAGCATCATTAATATTGATGGTGCAAGCGACAGAACTGTAAGTACAAGCAGCATCTGAAGCACGCTCGCCATATCTGAACCTTCACCTGATGAAATACCAATACTTATCAAATTGTTATTACCATCTCCATCAGCTGCAAATGTATGACTTACCATAAACATACATATTGCAAAAAAAGCTGACAATCCTAATGAAACTCTAAGAATTTTCTTCTTATACTTCTTTAAAAAATGTAACATATTGCTGATTCCTGCCTAGTCCTGCGGCTTGTCTTTCTTAAACTTTTCTAATATCGCATTAAAATTTTCGGATTTTAATTTAGAAGAATTGTTTTCCCTGTATATTAAATCCTCTTCATTTACCTCACATAAATATGTAATAGTATCTTTACAGACTGCAATTGCAAAACACTTAGTTCCTATCTTAATTATCTGTAAATATTTAGTTCCAGATATTTTCATGGTCTCAAGCACTGTAATATTGCTTCCGGACATTTTCTCTTTTTGATAATTGCCCACCCACTTTGTGGCAAAATATGTAAGTGCAAGTACAAATGCAAAAATAAGAACAAGTGTAATTAATTGTGCAAATGCTTCAAGTCTGCTGCTTCCTATTGCAAGCATTGTCATTATCCGACAACCTTCCTTACAGCTTCAATAACTCTGTCTGCCTGGAAAGGCTTAACAATGAAATCTTTTGCTCCAGACTGAATTGATTCAATAACCATAGCCTGCTGACCCATAGCTGAACACATAATAATAGCAGCATTAGGATCGCTTTCTCTTATCTTCTTGAGTGCCTGAATACCATCCATTTCAGGCATTGTAATATCCATAAGTACAAGGTCTGGCTTGAGTTCGGCATACTTTTCAACTGCTTTTGCACCATTCTCAGCCTCTCCTGCAATGTTATATCCATTCTTTGTGAGAATATCCTTAATCATCATTCTCATAAATGCTGCATCATCACATATTAAAATATTCTTTGCCATATTTTATTTCTCCTATCTTTTACATTCACTAAGATAATTCGATTACATTATACAACATCCCAGTGTGTTTTCATACTGTTTTTTTCTTAACTTTTTATTTATATTTTTAAATTCACTTAATCATTACTGTTCTTTAATAATTTCTGTTATTCTTACACCAAAGCTTTCTTCAATAACAACAACTTCGCCTTTAGCAACATATTTGCCATTTACAAGTACATCAATTGCCTCACCTGCAATTTTATTAAGTTCAACAATTGTACCTGGTGCAAATTCAAGAATATCCTTTATTGATTTCTTTGTTCTGCCAAGTTCAACAGTTACATCAAGAGGAACATCCATAATTAAATCGATATTTTCTTTTTGTGAAAGAGCATTAACATCACCGGCAAACGGCTGGAATGCTGCCGGAGCAACATTGACATCCTGCTGTGGCACTGCAGACTGCCCCTGCATAGGTGGATAACCATAGGCCATAGGCTGTCCCTGCATAGGTGGATAACCATAAGGCATTCCCATCTGCGGATAACCATAAGGCATTCCCTGTGGTGCCTGTGCTGACATATCAGGCTGTGGTGCAGCAGGTGCTGGTGCTGGCTGTGGGGCCGGTGTTGGCTGTGGTACCGGTTCTGGCTGTGCAGGCTGTGATTCAACATTAGCTGATGAACTGCCATTTAATTCCGGTGTAAAAAGATTGAGAAGCTCTTTTGCAAACTCTATCGGATAGAGCTGCATAATCTCACTATCAATCAGGTCGCCAATCTGCATCTTGAATGCAACCATAACAAACTGACCTTTTAAAAACGGAGGAAGGTCATCTGTTGAATCACTATAAGTTTCCACCATATTTGCAATTGGTGGGCTTATATCTATTTTTCTGTTAAACATTGATGACATTGATGTTGCTGCTGAACCCATCATCTGATTCATTGCTTCACCAATAGCACTAAGATGCAATTCTGATAATGGTTCATCATCATCAACCTGACCTGTGCCACCCATCATCAAATCTGTAATAATTTTAACATCACGTTCTTTTAAAATAAGAACATTATTACCATCTATTCCTTCTTTATATGAAATCTGCAACATAACACATGGTCTGTCATATTTAACAGACAGTTCATCCCATGTAGATACCTCAACTGTAGGTGTTGTGATATTCACTTTCTGATTAAGTAAAGAACTAAGTGTCGTTGCCGCTGTTCCCATACTGATATTGGCAATCTCTCCAATCGCATCCTTTTCGGATTCTGTCAATATCTCATCGCTCGAATCCGCCGCATCGTTGTTATTTAACAATGCGTTTATTTCCTCCTGCGATAAAACTCCATCCATGATTTATTGCTCCTCTCTGACTACTGATGTAATTCTTACCGCATATTTATCACCGGAAGAACCAGGTAGTGCAGTAAACTTTTTGATATTTCCTACATAAATGTCCAACTCATCATCCACATTGGTGTCAAGTCTTATTACATCCCCCGGCACAAGCGTAGAAAAATCCTTTACCGATATAAGACTCTTGCCAAGTACCGCTTTGACCGGTATTTGTGATTTTTGAATAAGGCTTTCTATGGCATTTCTATAGTTGGTTTCATCATGATTTTGTATGTTAGAATACCAGTATCTGGTATTCAGCTTATCTATAACAGATTCAAGTGTGATATAAGGCAGACATATATTCATCAATCCCTCAACATCACCAATCTTTATATTCATAGTGATAATAGCTATCACCTCGCTGGGAGATATAATCTGAGCATACTGGGAATTGGTCTCAATTCGCTCTAAATGAGGGCTTATATCAAGTACATTCTGCCACGGCTCATGGAGCAGATTAATGCATATAACTAAAATACGCTCAATAATCAAAAGCTCAATCTCTGAAAATTCTCTCTTTTTCTCAAGAGCAACGCCCTCTCCTCCAAGCAGCCTGTCCACAATACAAAAGCCCAGATTTGTTGCCAGTTCTATTGCGATATTTCCCGGCAACGGTTCAAAATTAACCAGACTGAGCAGTACAGGATTAGACAGTGAATTTGAAAACTCGGAATATGTAACCGC